>CENU01000473.1_pt1 | contig 25627 bp, 19 predicted proteins | sample 361331 | NCBI WGS metagenome assembly CENU01 (sample SAMEA2619766, study PRJEB7988) | marine metagenome | isolation source: saline water (ENVO:00002010), including | reverse complement strand
GTGATTAATATTCTTTTTTTTTGTTTTTTACCTAAGCTCTCTAGAAACTCTATGACCTCTGATCTGTGTTTAATAAGGTGTTTTACTTCGGTTTGAGCCTGAATAATATTTAAGTTGAATTGCTGTGACCAATAGTTGGTACAGTACCATTCTAGATGACCCTGTTTTTGTTCTAGTCGTTTGGCGACATAACTTGTCACCTCAGTAAGATTAATATTGTGAATCTGGCTATATTTTTGGGGTAAATACTCTGTCCAAAAATGAAAATCAAAGTGTAAATCGAGCAATGTTCCATCCATATCGAGTAGCACTGTATCAATGCTATCCCAATCTAATTGGATAGTTTGATGGCTCAAAAGAGATCCTCGGGTAGTGGTTCTGAACCAGTAGAGGGGGTTGTTCCTTTGGTAATGGGTTCTGGTACAGTTTCTGAGGTAAAGAATTCAAAAATACCCGATTGATTGGGGGCTACACGATCTCCAGTTTTAGGATCAATCTTTACGCTTACAATGCCCATGGGCTGTGGCATATTTGTTTGCGGTTTATCTTTGAGAGCTTCGCCCATAAAGTCGATCCAGATCGGAAGAGCCGCTGAGCCGCCATATTCGTTGCGTCCCAACTGTGAATAATCGTCAAAACCTACCCACGCGGTTGCAACTAAATGGGATGAGTAGCCAGAGAACCATGCATCGCGCGGCCCGTTGGTAGTCCCTGTTTTGCCACCTAGGTCATTGCGCTTTAGTTTTTTAGCCTTTCTGCCGGTGCCTTTCTGGATAACATCTTTAAGCATAGAATCAATTAAAAAAGCAGTAGGGGCGTCAATCGCGCGCTTGGCTGAAATAACCTCTGACTTTGGATGATTTCGAAGTGTTTGGCTGATCAGCTGAAAGTGATCTTTCTCTGAATCTGGAATTGATTCTTGGGTTAATGTATCCAAAAGCTGTTCTAATTCGGTGTCTATTTTTTCAGCAGAAAAGGTATCAGATTCATCTCTCGTAAGTGGCTCAATGCATGGGTCGCACGCGGTATCTGGAGTAGCTTCGAAAATAATATTACCATCTCTATCTATAACCTTATCTAAGATATACGGCTCAACTAAATAGCCACCATTGGCAAAAATAGTATAGCCTCGAGCGATGGTCATAGGCGTTAAGGCATGACTTCCCAAAGATAAAGAAAGATCTGCGGGCATATCGCCTGTTTCAAATCCAAATTTTTGTAGCCCTTGTAATGTACGATCAATACCCATGCGTCTGAGTAGTCTAATAGATACTAGGTTACGGGATCTGTATAGCGCTTCGCGAATTCTAGTGGGGCCATAGAATTTACCGCCATCATTTTCAGGCCGCCATAAATCCTCTAATTTACTGTCATCAAATACTACTGGGGCGTCATTCACTGTAGAGGCGGGGGTAAAGCCATTTTGTAGGGCTACAGTGTAGATAAAGGGTTTAAAGTTTGAGCCCGGCTGTCGCGCTGCTTGGGTAACTCGATTGAAGCGACTTTGACGATAATCAAAGCCACCAACTAAGGCTTTAATACCACCTTCTTTTGGTGATAGTGCAACCATAGCGGCTTGGGCTGTTGGAAGTTGAGCAAGTTGGACGAAGCCATCTTGTTTTTGTATTTGAATTAGATCGCCTACTTGGAAAATATCATGGGCAGACTCAATGGGTGCTGAGCGTGTGCTAGCCGTTTTGAATAGTCGTAAACCATCCAAACCATTGGCCCAGTTAAGAGGCAATGTTTGCCCATCAATATCTTGTATTTGCAGATGATCATCGGCAACAAAGCTAACAATGGCTGGTTCAAGGTCACCAAAGCTAGGTGCGTCTTTTAGTGCCTGTTGCCAGTTTTCCTCGGGTATTGCCGATTGCTGCACACCGCGATAACCATGACGTTTATCATAGGCAATTAATCCAAACTGAACAGAATTTGTCGCTTTTTCTTGTAATCTAGAATCGATAGTGGTGATCGCGGTATAGCCTTGTGTATAGGCTTTTAAGCCATATTTTTTTATCACTTGTTGGCGAACCATTTCTGCGGCATAAGCGGCATCGATTTTGGCAATTGAACCGTGATAGGTAGAGTTGTCTGGTTCGTTAATGGCTGCGTTATAGTCGTTTTTGCTGATTTTTTTCAGGCTAAGCATACGCCCTAGTATCCAATCTCTTCTTTGTAGTGCTCTTTCAGGATTGGCTATGGGATTATATTTTGATGGAGCTTTGGGGAGGCCGGCGATCATAGCCATCTCGGCCAGAGTTAATTGATCTAGATTCTTGCCATAGTAAACCTGTGCCGCGGCACCAACGCCATAGGCTCTGTTGCCCATATAAATTTTATTGGTATACAGAGATAAAATTTCTTCTTTACTTAGCTCTTCTTCAATTTTAAACGCGAGTAAAATTTCATTAAATTTACGGGTAAATTCTTGGCGCTTACTTAAGAAAAAGTTTCTAGCCACCTGCATGGTAATGGTGCTGCCACCACTACGAATTGAGCCTGTAGTGATCAATTCTACCGCGGCTCTAGCTAGCCCAGAGACAACAATGCCACCATGCTTGAAAAAGCTATCGTCTTCAGCGGCTAAGAATGCATCTACCATAGCCGGGGGTATTTGATTAAAGTTTACTGGAGAACGTTTTTTTTCACCGAATTCGGCAATAATTTGTAAATCTTCTGAGTAAACTTTAAGGGGAATTTGCAATTCGACTTGCTTTAGCTCCTCCACTGAAGGGAGCTTAGGGCTTAGATATAAAAATAGACAAGAGGCCAGTATAAGAAAGCCGCCCACACTAAAAATAGTGAGGGTAATTAGGCCTTTTATTAATTTTTTATATCTTTTATGCAAGGTCTACAGACGCCAAGGTTTCTTCCAGTGTATTATAGAGCCTTGTGAAGCTGTTTTGTATTATTTGTTTGTGCATTTTAGTGTGCGTTTTATTGTACATTTTAGTGTGCATATTAGATTGCTCGGTTGACTTTACATCCCTTACTTTATTATCTGGGTTTTAGTGTGACCATAATCTTAAGATAGATCACTGTTGCGGTGGTGGCAAATATTAATTTCTACAAACAACAGCTGTAATTAACCAACCGGTTTAAATGTTAAATGAGTGAACAACATATTTATTTAGTGGGCCCCATGGGCGTGGGGAAAACCACTGTAGGCAAGCAATTAGCAAGCTTGCTGCATCGACCTTTTGTCGATATTGATGCCGAAATAGAGTCTCGCTGTGGTGCCGATATCCAATGGATATTCGACATGGAAGGTGAGAAGGGATTTCGTGAAAGAGAAACAAAAATCCTTGAGGATATTATTTTTAACAGTTCCAGTTCGGTGATTGCAACCGGTGGCGGTGTTGTTTTGTCTGCCAAAAACCGACAGGTTTTGCAAGCTAATGGTCAGGTGATCTACCTTTCAGCATCTAAAGAACAGCTGTATGAGAGAATGCGCAGAGATAAATCTCGGCCCCTATTGCAGGTCGAAGACCGGCAAAAGGTCATCAATCAACTTCTTGAGGTGCGCGACCCGCTCTACAGAGAAGTAGCTGATGTGGTTTTTTCGGCAGAGGGAGGCTCTGCGGCAAGAGTTGCCAAGGTATTGTTAGATGAATTATCAAAGCATTGATAATTTATTCGACCCAAGCATAATATAAGCCTATTACCGGTATGAGAATTTTTTAATATGACTGAACAAAATAAAATCCCTTCAACGGCGCAAATTAATGTTGAACTTGAGGACCGTAGCTACCCTATATTTATTGGTTCGGGGCAGTTGGCGTCCGTTGGGATATCTCGTTTTGTTCAGGGCAATAAGGTACTTATTGTTACCAATACAACCGTGGCCAAGCTCTATTTGTCTGCACTTGAGGCTCAGCTTAGCGATAAGCAAGTAGATTCAATTGTTTTAAGTGATGGTGAACAGTTCAAAAATTTAGATACACTCAATACGATTCTGACCCAGCTGCTTGAGAAAAAGCATGACCGAAAAACCACTCTAATTGCATTAGGTGGGGGAGTAGTGGGAGATATAACTGGCTTTGCTGCTGCGTGCTACCAGCGTGGAGTGCCATTTATTCAGATGCCAACAACACTTTTATCTCAGGTTGATTCTTCTGTGGGTGGTAAAACGGCGGTTAATCATCCACTGGGGAAAAACATGATTGGTGCTTTTTATCAGCCCCAAGCAGTCGTTATTGATACTGATAGCTTATCTACTTTGCCCGAACGAGAGTTTAGTGCGGGCATGGCAGAAGTAATAAAGTATGGCTTAATGTCCGATCCAGAATTTTTTGATTGGCTAGAAGATAATACCCCTGCCTTAAAACAGGGCGATCAAGCAGCTCTGACCTATGCTATTGAACGATCCTGTCTAAATAAGGCAAAAGTAGTCAGCGCCGATGAGACCGAGCAGGGCGTTAGAGCCATTCTTAACTTGGGTCATACCTTTGGTCATGCGATTGAAACCTTTCAAAACTATTCCGGCTGGTTGCATGGCGAAGCCGTTGCTGCAGGAATGGTGATGGCATCCAAGCTTTCAATGATGATGGGCAGATTGACACAATCAGAGTTTGATCGGGTGAAAAATTTAGTTGAAAGCTGGTCATTGCCAGTGGCTCCACCCCAAGATATGACGGCTGAAGACTTCAATCAGCTTATGTATAGGGACAAAAAAGTGTTAGACGGCGAATTGCGTCTGGTTTTATTACGCGCACTTGGCGATGCTGAAGTAACCGGAGACTTTTCAGTAGAAAGTCTGCAAACAGTGATTTCTAGTAGTTTTTCATAGAAATATATAAGTTTTTTTTAAGATTTTTCACCTATAGATAAACTACCCGTTTTCTAGTTTGCGTATAAGAGTTTGTCGAAAGCGTTTCTCGAGTGTAAAATGTGCGCCTTTTCGCCCAAATGAGCTGAAACTGGGCTCAAAATCCACCTGTTAAATTTCAGAGTTTTATATATGACTCAAAGCTTATGTCGGCTTGATGATTTTAAAGATAACTGCGGTTTTGGATTGATTGCCCATACTAAGGGTAAGGCCAACCACAAGTTACTTCAAAACGCTATTAAAGCGCTTACCTGTATGACTCACCGTGGTGGTGTGGCAGCAGATGGTAAGACGGGTGATGGTTGTGGTTTATTGCTGCAAAAACCAGACTTTTTTTTGCGTACAGTGGTTAAAGAATCCCTCAATATAGAGTTGCCTGAACTTTATGCAGTGGGTGCAATTATGCTTAATAGCGATAGCACTCTTCGGGATCAATCAAAAAAGATTATTGAACAGGAGCTTAGTGCCCAGGGCCTTGAAGTTATTGGTTGGCGTGAAGTGCCAACGGATGATAGCTGTCTTGGACCGATTGCAATTGAATCTCTGCCAGCGTTTGAGCAGGTTTTTATAGCACCGGGCAAGATTTTAGAGCAAAAGATATTTAGCGCCAGACTCTATATGGGTCGTCGCAAAGCTGAAAATCGTCTTGAAAGCGATGATACTTTCCATATTGCAAGTATTGGTATCAATGTTCTTAGTTATAAGGGCTTGATGATGCCGGTTGATTTGCCGCAGTTTTATACTGATTTGGCAGATCCACGCTTAGAAACTGCAATTTGTGTTTTTCATCAACGATTCTCAACCAATACTATGCCTAAATGGCCACTGGCTCAGCCATTTAGAATGCTTGCACACAATGGCGAGATCAATACGATTGTCGGTAACAGAAACTGGTCTGTAGCGCGCACGCCAAAATACAAGACTGATTTGCTGCCAGACCTTACTGAAGCAGCACCTTTAGTGAACCGAACGGGTTCTGACTCATCTAGCCTAGATAACATGCTAGAAATGCTGGTCACTGGCGGTATGGATCTGCACTTGGCTGTGCGAGCACTGGTTCCACCTGCGTGGCAAAATGTTGAAGATATAGACCCAGATCTGCGAGCTTTATATGATTACCTCTCTATGCACCAAGAGCCTTGGGATGGTCCTGCGGGCTTGGTAATAACCGATGGTAGGTTTGCAGTTTGTACCCTAGATCGAAATGGTCTACGACCCTCGCGTTGGGTAATGACCGATGATGACGTTATTACGGTAGCTTCTGAGGTGGGTGTGTATGATTATGCGCCTGAATCAGTGGTTGCAAAGGGACGTTTAGGGCCGGGCGATATTCTGTCGATTGATACCGAAAAGGGACAAATCATGTTCCGCGAAGAGGTTGAAACAGAGTTAGCTGCACGAAACCCTTACAAACAGTGGTTAAGAGATGGGCACTTTTCTATAGCATCAACCTTCGATATGGATAGTATTGAGCTTGAAGGCACATTGTCCCGCGAACAAATCCGTACCTATATGAAGATGTTCCAAGTCTCTTTTGAAGAGAGAGATCAGGTACTACGTCCGTTAGCTGAAGGTGGGCAAGAGGCCACTGCCTCTATGGGTGATGATACGCCAATGGCAGTACTTTCAGCCAAGCATCGCAATGTTTTCGATTACTTTAGACAGCAATTTGCTCAGGTAACTAACCCGCCAATTGATCCCCTAAGAGAATCCATTGTGATGTCTCTGGGAGTTGAATTGGGTCGTGAAGGGAGTATTTTTCAGGAAAAGGCCGATCTAGCCTGTCGGATTGGACTATCCAGCCCAGTACTATCACCTAAAAAGTACTATGCATTAAAGGCTAATGAGTTTGAAGAATTTCCAGTACAGAAATTTGATCTTAACTTTGATCCTGCCGTCGAGGATTTGGCCAGTGGTATTAAAAGAATCTGCTCTGATGTTGAAGAAGCGGTTAAGTCTGGCGTTTCAGTCTGTATTCTGTCTGATCATGATATTGTTCAGCCTAAACTCCCGATTCATATTCTTCTTGCTGTAGGTGCAGTTCATAACCATTTAACCGTCAAAGGCCTTCGTTGTGATGCCAATATCGTGGCCAGTACTGGCTATGCTCGGGATTCACACCAAATTGCTACATTGATTGGTTGTGGTGCATCGTTGGTTTATCCATACCTTAGCTATCATGTATTGTGCGATCTTATTAGCAGCGGTGAAACTCTGGTTGATGTTGATACGGCATTTAGACATTACCGTAAAGGGATCAACAAAGGACTACTTAAAATTCTTTCAAAGATGGGTATTTCAACCATTGCCTCATACCGCGGAGCATTATTATTTGAAGCGGTTGGGTTGAGTGAAGAAATTATTGATCTTTGTTTCCCGGGTCTAACCAGTCGTATTCAAGGTGCCAGTTTTATCGATTTCCAGCAAGACCAACTTGAGTTGAGTCAGAAGGCTTGGAAAATGCGTAAACCTATTAATCAGGGTGGCCTTCTCAAGTATGTTCATGGCGAGGAATATCACGCCTATAACCCAGATGTAGTGCAAACCATGCATAAAGCAGTACAGCATGACGACTACAATGCATGGCTAGACTATGCCAAGTTGGTTAATACGCGACCTGCAGCGGCACTTCGCGATCTTTTAAAACTTAAGAGTAATGTTCAGCCAATAGATATTTCTGAAGTTGAACCTTTTTCAAATATTGTTAAACGCTTTGACTCTGCAGGTATGTCTTTGGGTGCACTATCCCCTGAAGCCCACGAATCACTAGCAGAGGCAATGAATGGCCTAGGTGGTCGATCTAACTCTGGTGAAGGGGGTGAAGATCCCTCTCGCTATGGCACCATAAAGTCATCAAAAATTAAACAGGTAGCCTCTGGCCGATTTGGTGTTACTCCAGCCTACCTAAGAAGTGCTGAAGTGATTCAAATTAAAGTGGCTCAGGGCGCTAAGCCTGGTGAGGGTGGTCAGCTTCCGGGGGGTAAGGTCAACGAACTTATTGCTCGGTTGCGCTATTCGGTGCCTGGTGTAACACTTATTTCACCCCCGCCGCACCATGATATCTATTCTATTGAGGATTTGGCGCAGTTAATTTTTGACCTAAAACAGGTAAATCCAGACGCATTGATTTCGGTGAAACTGGTATCAAGACCGGGTGTTGGGACAATCGCCGCGGGTGTTGCAAAAGCCTATGCCGATCTAATTACTATCTCTGGTTATGATGGTGGTACCGCAGCAAGCCCTGTTAGCTCTATTCGTTATGCTGGATCTCCTTGGGAGCTCGGCCTAACTGAGACTCATCAAACATTACGTGCCAATGATTTGCGGGACAAAGTCCGCGTTCAGACTGATGGTGGCTTAAAGACCGGCTTAGATGTCGTAAAAGCAGCCATTCTTGGAGCCGAAAGCTTTGGCTTTGGTACAGGTCCAATGGTTGCATTGGGTTGTAAATATCTTCGAATCTGTCACCTTAATAATTGTGCGACGGGTGTTGCTACGCAAAATGATCGTCTGCGAAATGATCATTATCGTGGTACTGTGGCTATGGCGACCAACTTCTTTAAGTTTATGGCAATGGAAACTCGGGAATGGATGGCCACTTTAGGTGTGCGTTCTCTAGAAGAGTTGATTGGCCGTGTTGATCTACTTGAATTACTGCCCGGTAAAACAAGCAAACAAAAGAATCTTGATCTGAGTCCGCTTATTGAAGATCGTCCAGAAATTAGCCAAAAGCCACAATTATGTGGTGTGGCGCAAAATGATCCATTTGATAAGGGCTTACTAGCCGAGCAAATGGTCAAAGATATGTTGCCGGCTATCAAAGCAAAATCAGGTGGCACATATGATTATGATATCTGTAACTGTGATCGCTCTATTGGTGCGCGTATTTCGGGTGAAATTGCAGTAAGACATGGCAATGCAGGTATGATTGATGACCCAGTAACACTTAAACTTCGAGGAGTTGCAGGTCAGTCTCTAGGAGTTTGGAATGCTGGTGGCCTTAATATTTACCTTGAAGGTGATGCCAACGATTATGTAGGCAAGGGTATGTCTGGTGGTAAACTGGTACTTAGCCCGCCTAAAGAAAGTGGCTTTGAAGCTAAGGCAACGCCAATTATGGGTAACACCTGTCTCTATGGTGCTACCGGCGGCTCGCTTTATGCTGGGGGCTCTGTGGGTGAGCGATTTGGCGTTCGAAACTCCGGTGCTTTGGCCGTTGTTGAAGGTGCTGGAGACCACTGTTGTGAATATATGACGGGTGGAATTATTACGGTTTTGGGTTCAACAGGGTATAATTTTGGTGCTGGCATGACCGGCGGCTTCGCCTATGTTTTAGATACAGATCGTAAATTTGTCGATCGTTACAATATGGAGCTAATTGATATTCAACGGGTTACCACTGAAGCCCTTGAATCTCATCGTGGGTTCCTAATATCGACTATTGAAGATCATGCCCGCGAGACGGGAAGCCCATGGGCGCAACACATATTAGATAATTTTTCTGACTTTGCTCCTCAGTTCTGGCTAGTTAAGCCGAAAGCATCGAGTTTACAAAGTTTATTGGCGCAGGCAAACGCTGTTTCCAAGTAAAAGGTTGATAGAGAATAATTTTATGGCAAGACCAAATAATGATTTTCAGTTTCTTGATATAGAGCGAGTTGATCCACCTAAGCGTGATATGGATCGCAGAAAAAGTGAATATGTCGAGATTTATGATCCATTTAATCAGACTACAGCTGAGACCCAGTCTCATCGCTGTCTTTCTTGTGGTAATCCATATTGTGAATGGAAATGTCCTGTTCACAATTACATTCCCGACTGGTTACAGTTAGTTGCTGAAGGCAACCTTTTAGAGGCCGCAGAATTAAGCCATCAAACTAATTCATTGCCAGAAGTCTGTGGACGAGTATGCCCACAAGACCGTCTGTGTGAAGGTGCCTGTACCCTCAATGATGGTTTTGGCGCGGTGACCATTGGTTCTGTTGAAAAATATATTACGGATACTGCATTGGCTATGGGTTGGCGCCCAGATATGTCCAAGGTTGTTTGGACGGATAAGAAAGTTGCCGTTATTGGTGCAGGTCCAGCAGGGATTGGCTGTGCAGATATCCTAGTCAGAAATGGTGTGAAAGCTGTTGTATTTGATCGATATCCAGAGATTGGTGGCTTACTAACCTTTGGTATTCCAGAGTTTAAGTTAGAAAAACATGTTATTAAAACTCGTCGCGAAGTACTTGAAGGTATGGGCGTTGAATTCCGTCTTAATACAGAAATTGGTAAAGATATCCTGATTGACGAATTGCTTGAAGACTATGATGCGGTATTTATGGGAATGGGTACCTATAACACTATGAAAGGTAACTTCCCAGGTGAAGATCTTCCCGGAGTACATGAGGCGCTTAAGTTTCTTGTAGCTAATGTTAATCGTAATCTGGGCTTTGAAAAATCAGCCGATGATTTTATCAATCTTAAGGATAAGCGTGTGATTGTTCTTGGCGGTGGTGATACTGCTATGGACTGCAACAGAACCTCAATTCGACAAGGTGCTACTAGTGTGACCTGCGCCTATCGTCGCGATGAAGAAAATATGCCTGGCTCTCGACGAGAAGTTAAAAATGCTCGAGAAGAAGGTGTTGTGTTTAGATTTAATCTTCAGCCGGTCGAAATTGTTAGTAATGACGATGGCGAAGTTGCCGGAGTTAAAGTTGTTTCTACTCAGATGGGTGAGCCAGATGCCAACGGTCGTCGTCGCGCAGAGCTTATTCCCGGTAGTCAAGAGATTATTCCTGCAGATGCTGTTCTGGTTGCCTTTGGCTTTAAGCCAAGCCCGCCAAGCTGGTTAAACGAAGTAAAAGTCGATACAGCTGATTGGGGTGGTGTTGTTGCTCCAGAAGAGCAAGCCTATGCATTTCAGACCACTAATCCCAAAGTGTTTGCAGGTGGCGATATGGTTCGTGGTTCAGATTTGGTGGTTACCGCAGTATTTGAAGGTCGTCAGGCCGCTGAAGGTATCCTTGATTATCTGGATGTCTAAACTAATAGTATTGCACCCTTTTACTGATAGAGTAGTTAATGACAGAGCTTAAAAACGACCGCTTCCTAAGAGCGTTGATGCGTGAGCCGGTAGATCGAACTCCGATTTGGATAATGCGCCAAGCCGGTCGTTATCTTCCAGAATACAGAGCAACAAGGTCCCAAGCAGGGGACTTTATGAGTCTCTGTAAAAATACCGAGTTAGCCTACGAAGTAACTATGCAGCCACTTGAACGTTTTGATCTTGATGCCGCTATTTTATTTTCAGATATCCTAACCATTCCTGATGCCATGGGCCTTGGTCTCTATTTTGCCGAGGGTGAAGGTCCTAAGTTTCGCAAACCAGTGCGCACAGAAAAAGATATTGAACAGCTTGAGGTTATCAATACCGCTTCCGACTTAACCTATGTTACAGACGCCGTATCAACCATTCGCCGCGAGCTAAACGGACGAGTACCACTGATAGGGTTTTCAGGAAGCCCATGGACCCTAGCAACCTATATGATTGAGGGTCAAAGTAGCAGAGATTTTGCCCGTGCCAAAACCATGCTCTACACCCAGCCCGAATTATTTCATCAGTTACTCGATAAGCTGGCCCTATCGGTGATCGATTATCTTAATGCCCAAATTGCCAGTGGTGCACAAGCGGTACAAATTTTCGATACCTGGGGTGGCGTATTAAGTTATGCAGCCTATCAAGAATTTTCACTGGCCTATATGCAAAAAATTGTTGCTGGACTCAACACCCAATCAGAGGGTCGTATGGTTCCTGTGATATTGTTTACCAAAGGTGGTGGTCAGTGGTTATCGGCTATGGCCGATACTGGCTGTGATTGTTTAGGTCTAGACTGGTCGACCAATATTGGTGTGGCCCGACAAGCGGTAGGGGATAGAGTGGCCTTACAGGGCAATATGGATCCTTCAGTTCTTCGTGGCAGCGACAGTTCAATCGAGGCAGAGGCGAAGACTATCCTGGCCTCATTTGGTGATAATACAGGCCATGTTTTCAATCTTGGTCATGGTATTACGCCAGATATTAACCCTGATAAGGTAAAAGTTCTGGTTGATGCGGTTCAGAAATTTTCAGCAAAATAGATTGAATAGCCCAATTATTGACACAGTATTTTAGTGATTAATTAGCCCGAATTTTTCTGACACATTAATAGGATTTGTCGCCTTAATATTTTTATCCAGAGTCACAGCATTTTCTGGAAATAACACAATTACTGTAGAGCCAAATTTAAATCGACCAATCTCATCGCCTTTTAAAAAGCTTATAGCCTGATCGCTATAATCGTTTTCTCTAATAGCACCGAGACCGGGCTTTTCCATGCCGCTCCAAACAGTTTCAATACCAGCAACGAGCATTGCACCCACAAAAATAACAGAAAAATGGCCGAGTTGCTGTGATTTAAACTCGCAGACTAGGCGCTCATTGCGGGCAAATAAATTGGGCACCATCTCAGCAGTTTGTTGATTAACGGAAAATAGCTCACCGGGAATATATCGTGTAGAAATCAACTGTCCATCAGCCGGAATATGCACCCGATGATAGTCTTTAGGCGACAAATAAATAGTAGAAAATAGACCATTTTCATACTGTTTAGCTTGCCGAGCATTACCCACCAGTCGGGTAAGAGAATAATTCACATTTTTTGCCTGCAGAATCTTATTTTTACTAATTTTACCCGCCTGACTAATCACCCCATCAGCAGGTGAAGTCAGTGTATTAGCACCTGCATCTAAGGGTCTTAGCTCAGGCTTTAACTGGCGTGTAAAAAAAGCATTAAAGCTTTTATAACTCGATAAGTCGTCATTTAAAGCCTCGTCCATATTAATATGAAAGGTTTTAATAGCACGATTGATTAGTAAGTTTTTTAACCATTGATTTTGCGACTCCGCAAGCCTAGCAATAAGTCTTGAGAGAGCATGTTTTGGTAAAATGCGTTGCACAGCCACAAATAATTCAGCGCGATGATTCATACTATTTAATCTCTATTAATAAGGACCCAATTCAATCGGCGTATGTTCTAAGTTACCCCATTCGCCCCAGGAACCATCATAACCTCGAATGTTTTTGTAACCCAATATTTTACCAACCATATAGGTAAAGCTAGAGCGATGATGACTCTGACAATGGGTTGCTATATGTTTATCTTTTGAAAGCCCCAAATCATCCAGAATTTGCTGTGCATCTTTGCGAATACGTAAATTATTGTCACGATCCATTAGCTGAGTCCACTCAAGATTAATAGCTCCCGGGATATGTCCGCCTCGAGAAGAGCGAATAATATCACCCGAATATTCACCGGGGCTTCTTGCATCCCATATTGCAAAGTCTGAATTTTCAAGAGAATTAATAATCTCATCAGCCAAAATTCTAGTCATTGAACAGGGCTCAACAACTGAATTTACTTCAATACTATTAGGCTGATTGACGGTCGATTCGTCAGGGAAGCCATCTTTGATCCAAGGCACAATACCACCATTGAGATACTGCCAATTATTTAAGCCAAGAAGATCCATAGACCAAGCCATTCTGCCAGCCCAGCCACCGCCTTCATCATCATACAGAACCACTTTTTTTGAATTATCTATACCCAAATAAGCCATAACCGCGCAAAGTGTTGATATCTCAGGACAGGCGCCAGGTACGGGTGCAACACCAGAAATTAAATGCTGACCAGAAAGATGGACAGCACCGCGTAAATGCTGTTGTTGATAGAGCGATGGATTACCCAGATCGACAATAACTAGGTCCGGTGAATAGAGTTGATCTTTTAACTGTTGGGGTTCAATAAGATGATTCATAATGGGTATTTCGTGATAAGTAAGGAATGATTTTAACAGATTTAACTCATACTTTTACGGGTGTATTGGTTAATTATCTAAACTGCGAATAATTTGTCGATAGTTATCCAGTCGCTGCTGCTGAAGTTTACCGGCAGCCACTGCCGCAACTAAAGCACAGCCTTCATCAGACTCATGTTTGCAGTCGCGAAACTTACAGTAACCCAAGAAAGGTCTAAAATCTTTAAAGCCGTTGATAATAGCCTCTTGATTAAGGTGAGTAAGTGAAAATTCCCTAATACCCGGTGAATCAATGATCACGCCACCATTATCTAAATGAATTAACTTTGATGCTGTAGTAGTGTGAGTACCCTCATTAGTAGCATCCGAGAGTGGCCCCACCGCGCTATTATTATCTGGCACTAATTGATTAATTATTGAGGATTTTCCAACACCTGACTGCCCCACAAAGATACAGCTTCTTTTATTTAAATAAGCTTTCAGATCATCAGTGCCATCATTGTTTTCAGCCGACACACAAATAACCTCATAACCAATTGATGTATAGATTTGCACAATAGAATCCACGGTTGAATCTACCTGCTGATCTAATAGATCGGTTTTATTAAGAACAAGAAAAGGCTCGATGCCCTGAGCTTCAGCCGCCACTAGATAGCGGTCTAATAAGTTACTTTGAGGTGCAGGCTGAACAGCAAAAACCACACCAATTCGATCAATATTGGCAGCTACGGGACGCAGTTTTCCGTAGTTGTCGGGGCGAATAAGTTCAGATTCACGTGGCTCAAGGGCTACAACAACCCCCTGAGGCTCGGCAGGTCGCCAAACTATTTTATCGCCAGTGACTAAACTCGGAATATTAGCGCGGACAAAACAGCGAACGATCTGACCGATAAATGGGGCTGAACCACCCTCAATATCTACTTGACTGCCGTAGTTAGTAACTACTGTACCACTCGTCTCAGGACCAAGCCCGTCAAGACTTTCAAGTGCCTTTTCATCTAGGATTTTTTTTGATTCAGCCTTTTCACGACGCCGATTTTGGATCGACTGAATACGTTCCTGCTGACGTTTGCTGAGCTTTCTATTTCCCATCTACTTATAAACCATTAATTTTTACATTGATACCATATCATTTCTGGTGGTCTAGCGGTAAAGCTTATAGCATAATTGGTACATAAAAATTATGCGCATAACTAGGAAACAGGTAAATGACAAATCAAAACCTCAATCTAATATGGATCGACCTTGAAATGACCGGTTTAGATCCTTTGCAGGAGCGTATTATTGAAATAGCCACAGTGGTAACAGACAGCGAGTTAAATATTCTAGCGGAAGGGCCATCTATTGCCATTAATCAGTCTGAAAAACTTCTTCAAGCCATGGATGAATGGAATACCAATCAGCATGGTAAGTCAGGACTTACCAGCCGGGTTCAAAAAAGTACTGTGACTGAAGCTCAAGCAGAATTAGCAACCATAGAGTTTTTAAAGCAGTGGGTCCCTCAGGGAGCATCGCCGATGTGTGGTAATTCAATAGGACAAGACCGCCGATTTTTAGTGCGCTATATGCCAGAATTAGCTAATTATTTTCACTATCGCAACCTTGATGTTAGTACTTTAAAAGAGCTGGTTAGACGTTGGAAGCCAGAACTTATGAATGGTTTTACTAAAAAAGGATCACACCTTGCGATGGACGATGTGTATGACTCAATTGAAGAATTAGCCTATTATCGAGAAGTATTTATTCAGCAATAGTCGCTAATTTTTGGCGCTGTTGCTGTATAGCCCAATTCACATGTTCCTTCACCATATCTGAAACGTCGGGCATTGTTTGTTCTAACTGTTGTAAGATTTTCTCAGAGCCCTCTGCATTGCCCAGTCCCACGGCTAAATTTCGCAACCACCGTTGATAACCAATTCTGCGGATGGGTGAGCCCTCAGTTTTGCTTAAAAATTCACTTTCAGGCCATTTGAAAAGAGTTAAAAGGTCAGAGTTATCTAAATTATGCCGTGGGGAAAAATCCATTTCCTTGGTTTTTGGTGCGCCGCGGTTCCATGGGCAAATTATCTGGCAGTCGTCACAGCCAAAAACCCGGTTACCCATTAGAGGGCGAAATGATTCTGGAATAGAATCCTTATTTTCAATAGTTTGATAAGAAATGCACTTTCGCGCATCAAGCACATAGGGCTCTGGGAAAGCGTCAGTGGGGCAGACTTTGATACAAGCACGACAATTACCGCAACGATTAGGCTGCTCTAAATTATCAACGGGCAAGGGCACTGAGGTGTAAATTTCCCCCAGAAAAAACCAAGAGCCGGCTTTACTGTTGATCAAAAGACTATTTTTTCCAATCCATCCTAATCCCGCCTGTTCCGCTAGGGGTTTCTCCATAACCGGTGCACTATCCACAAAAGGCCGCTGAGAAAGATTTAAATGGGGTAAATGTTGTTCAATCTTTCGCGTTAATTCAGCCAGTCGTTTTCTAATTAGCTTATGATAGTCACGACCTAGGGCATATCTAGAAATGTAAGCCTTATTTTTATCCTTAAGTACCGCGACCATATTCTCATCCGCTAAATAGTCCATTCTTACGGTAATAACTCGCAGTGTACGCGCAACTAATTTATCGACGTTATAACGCTTATCTCCATGCTCAGACATCCAATTCATACTGCCTTGATAGCTATTATCAAGCCATAGGCGCAGTCGCTGAGAAGCCTGATCAAGATCAGGTTTAACAATGGCAACTTCCTGAAAGCCCAAACCCTCACCCCAATCTTTAATATTGCTGGCGAGTTCGTGAAGAGATAGTGCATCTAAGTTGTCGTATTTTGTCGTTTCGAGCATGAGTTCTCGGTCAATCTAACTTATAATTGTTCTAATTTTACTGAGATATAAACAAAATGTCCCATTTTCTATCAGATAGTCAGATACAAAATAACCTTTACGACGTTGATACCGTTCAAAAAATAGATCAAGCAGCTATTACAGAGCTTAACAATGAAAGTATAAAGTTGATGAAGCGCGCCGGTGTTGCCGCTTTTGAAGAACTAATACAAGCCTTCGGTCAGCCAAGATTAATCAGTGTATTTTGTGGCGCTGGTAACAATGCAGGCGATGGCTATATCCTAGCAGCAAGAGCGGCAGAGAAGCTAATACCAGTCCAGGTGATTGAACTAGGTGACAGTAAGAAGTTTTCAACAGAGACCAGCCAAGCTCGTCAATTCGCCGAACAAAATAATGTAAATTTTACAAACCTTGATAAAAGTCTGGATATCAAGCAGGGCGTTATTGTCGATTGCCTACTCGGGATTGGCTATCAAGGGGCACTTCGTCCATCCTATGATCAAGCCATTGATTTAATCAATCATGCGGGATTGCCTGTTTTATCAATGGATATCCCCTCAGGGCTTAACGCAAACACCGGCTCAGTAGAAGATAATGCGGTAAAAGCAGATTTAACCATCACCTTTATTGGCGCCAAACAAGGGTTATTTACAGGAAAAGGTACAGCACTTTGCGGTGAAATCATTTATCACTCTCTAGATATATCAGAGCCTTTATTTAGCAAATTTAAACCCTCTGCACAGCTAATGGATGTATCTCGTTTGCTCGAGTTGATGCCTCAATTACAAGGTGATGAATATAAAAATCAACGAGGTCATTGCATGGTAGTGGGCGGAGATCACGGCTATGGTGGCGCAGTTACTATGGCAGCTGAGTCTAGCTTAAGAGTAGGCAGTGGCTTAACTTCAGTGGCTACTCAGCCCGAGCATGTTTCCAGCGCCATTGCCCGCTGCCCAGAAGTAATGGCCTTTGGCGTCATTTCAGGTCAGCAGTTAGAACCTTGGCTAAAAAAACCATCCGTATTAGTTGTGGGTCCTGGTTTGGGACGCTCCGCTTGGTCAGAGCAACTACTCCAAAAAGCAGTAGCATCAGAGTTGCCCATGGTGCTTGATGCCGATGCTCTAAATATACTTGCACAAGGTCGAGTGATAAAAAAAATAACAAAACCGCAGTGGGTATTAACTCCCCATGTGGGTGAAGCTGCAAGGCTTCTTGGGGTGAGTGCGCAAGAAATCCAGAAAGATCGGTTTAGTGCCGCCCAAAAGATTCACGCAAAATATAATGCGGTAGTAGTGCTCAAAGGACCGGGAACATTGGTTGTCGGCCCCGACCAACTAACCAAGATATGCCCCTATGGAAATCCCGGGATGGCGACAGCCGGCATGGGAGACTTATTAAGCGGTATCATTGGTGGACTAATAGCTCAAGGGCTTAGCCTTCAAGCGGCTGCAGAGCTAGGTGTGTGTTTACATTCATGCGCCGCAGACATGCTAGTTGATGATGCCGGTTATCGAGGTATTGCAGCTACTGATCTATTGCCCTATCTACACCAACTGCTCAATCAGGAATCTTTATAATGGCCCAAGCCAATACCGAGGCTCACCTTGCAATAACCCTTGATGGCGAGCAACAGATGGTAGATTTTGGGGTTAATCTCGCCAGTGCTATTGATAAAATAAAGTCGCCATTATTGATACTACTTAATGGTGACTTAGGGGCGGGAAAAACCACGATAAGCCGAGGAATTTTACAGGGACTAGGCCATCATGGCCCTGTAAAAAGCCCAACTTACACCCTAGTGGAGCCCTATAAACTAGATTTAGGTAAGATATTTCACTTTGATTTATACCGATTAATAGACCCAGAAGAATTAGAGCATATTGGGTTTTCCGATTATCTATCGGAGGCTGTTTTGTGCATAATAGAATGGCCTGAAAACGGTGGTAGTTATATTCCTCAGCCGGATATAACGATTGATATTAGTTTGTATCAATCAGGGCGCAAAGTGACCCTAGATTCCCAGACCGATTTAGGCAAAAAATGCATATATCAAGTACAGCAAAAGTAATCATTATTTAGGGTAAACTGGGTGCAATTTCTAATGCAATTAAAAATTTATAGCGCTACCCTAGTTTTTTTGATGCTTGTGTCTGGCACAATAGTTGCCACATCAGTAAGTGCTTCAGAAATAAATTCGGTTCGTTTGTCGCAAAAACAAGATACTACCAGAATAGTATTCGATATAAACGGCACTATAAGCTATAAAGTTTTTACACTAGATAACCCCAAACGCCTAGTAATTGATATCGCAAATGTGCCAAAAAAGCCCTCAATAGCGCATCTTAAGTTAAAAGATAGTCCAATCAGTGAAATACGTATCGCCCATCGCAACAAAAAGGATTTACGCATTGTTTTAGTTCTGAAAAAAGCTATTACCAATAAACATTTCACCCTCAAAGCCAATGAGAAATATAGTAACCGCCTAGTGGTTGATCTATTTGATAAAAACCCAGGGACAAGTCGCTCAGTAGAAGAAATTGTAAAACAGTCAGATCGAAAAATAGTTATTGCAATCGATGCCGGTCATGGCGGGATTGACCCGGGTGCTTTAGGCCCAAATCGTATGCGAGAAAAAATTGTCGTATTACAAATCTCTAAACGATTAGAAAACCTATTCGACAAAGACCCTAATTATGAGGGTGTATTGGTGCGTAAGGGTGATTATTTCTTGGCTCACCGCAAGCGCACCCAAATTGCCCGAGACAATAAGGCTGATTTCTTTGTGTCAATCCATGCGGATGCATTTACTGACCCCCGAGCCAACGGTGCTTCGGTCTATGCGCTATCAAACAAAGGCGCGACCAGTGAGGCTGCAAGATTTCTAGCGAAAAAACAAAATAATGCGGATTTAATTGGAGGAGCCACCGCACTTAATCTTGATAACAAAGACGAAATGTTAGCAGGCGTTCTCTTAGATCTTTCAATGACAGCGACTATGAGCACCAGTTTGGAAGCAGGGAAGCAGGTACTAAAACAAATGGGTTCTGTTGCAAGATTACACAAAAAGAAAGTTGAGCAAGCTGGATTTTTAGTCTTAAAATCGCCAGATATACCATCTCTACTGATTGAAACAGGTTTTATTTCCAACCCAAAAGAAGCGCGCAAACTTTCTAGTGGCAATTATCAACAGAGAATGGCAAAAGCGATCTATAATGGATTGGATCAATATTATTCTGAGCATCCACCGGAAGGTACATTATTGGCAAAGGTAATGAGTGGCAAGCCACTGCATTATATTGTTGCTCGTGGGGATACACTGTCAGAAATTTCTGCCCAGTATAAAATCTCAATGACCAAAATTATGCGCTACAATAAAATGTCGTCCAGTAAGATTCGCGTAGGCCAAGTGATCGCAATCCCTGGTCGTTAACAACCATTAAAAATACGGATACAAGGCCATGCCAGCAATCAACACCTTAAACCCACAGCTAGCCAACCAAATTGCGGCGGGTGAGGTTGTTGAGCGTCCCGCATCAGTCGTTAAAGAATTAGTAGAAAATAGCTTGGATGCTGGAGCCACTCGAATTGATATAGAAGTCGAGCAGGGTGGGGTAAAACGTCTATGTGTTCGCGATAATGGTTGCGGTATAGAACAATCAGATATGCCTCTAGCATTAAGTCGTCATGCCACCAGTAAAATTAGCGATATCGATGACTTAGAAGCTGTGGCCACACTGGGTTTTAGGGGTGAAGCACTAGCCAGTATAGCCTCGGTGTCACGATTATCACTAACCTCAAATAGTGGAGAAAGCCAAGGTTGGCAAGCAGTGAGTGAAGGCCGTGATATGGCGGTCGATGTTCAGCCTGCGGCGCATCCAGTCGGAACCAGTGTCGATGTTAGAGATTTATTTTTTAATACCCCCGCTAGACGAAAATTTTTGCGTACCGAAACCACCGAATATAACCGTATTGATGACTACGCCAAAAAGCTAGCGCTCAGTCATATGCAGGTCGCCTTCAGTCTGCGACATAATCAGCGGGTAAATCTCAATCTTCAGCCTGCACAGACTGTGCTCGAGCAAGAAAAACGAGTGGCCGATATCTGCGGAAAACCATTTATGGAGCAAGCGCTATATATTGATAACCATCGCACAGGCATTCGGCTATGGGGGTGGATTGGGTTGCCCACATTTTCCAGAAGCCAAACTGACCTTCAACACTTTTTTGTTAATGGTCGTAGTATTCGTGACAAAGTAGTGTCACATGCAGTTCGACAGGCCTACCAAGACGTCCTCTATCATGGCCGTCACCCAGCCTTTGTATTATTTCTTGAAATTGAGCCAAAAGATGTGGATGTCAATGTCCATCCAACTAAGCACGAAGTTCGGTTTAGAGACAGTCGAGTTATTCATGGTTTTGTCTCCAGTACACTACAAAAAGCATTGGCTCAAGATCGGCCTCAGGATCATCTGCAATCAAATGAAGCCCAAAGCCTATTACCTGAAGAAGCTATACCCACGCAATCAACTATGGGATTAGCGCCAGCTCCAACCCCATTAAATTATTCAGCCAAGACCTCGGGCTATCAAGGACAGTCAGTTAATACCCCTATGCACGCCTATCAGTCTCTTTATGCTGAGGGTGGCGCTGAAGAATCAGCGATTATTCCACCCTTAGGTTTTGCCATAGCCCAGTTAAAGGGTATTTATATATTGGCAGAAAACGAGCAGGGTATGATCGTAGTCGATATGCACGCCGCTCATGAGCGCATTACCTATGAGCAGATGAAAACAGATTTTGATAAAGAAGGACTTATAGCACAGCCATTACTGGTGCCCGAAAGCTTATCCGTCAGTCAGCGAGAAGCCGATGCTGTCGAGCAAAATCCAGATGTGTTTGTACGTCTAGGTTTCAGCGTAGAAAGGGCAGCAGCAGAGAGTATTGTTGTTCGTGAGATACCTGCATTATTACGGGGAACTCAGGTTGAAGCATTATTACGCGATGTTATTTCAGATGTTCTTGAGCACGGCACATCCGAGAGAATAAGGCATAAAATCAATGAAATTTTGTCCACCATGGCCTGTCATGGTTCAGTAAGGGCCAATCGTATATTGACCATTCCAGAAATGAATGCGCTGCTGCGAGATATGGAAGCCACCGAGCGCAGTGGCCAATGCAATCATGGTCGTCCTACCTACTTTCAGCTCAGCCTTGATGAGCTAGATAAACTCTTTCTGCGCGGCCGATGAGAGCAAACTTGGATAATAAAAAACTACCAGTTATTTTCTTGATGGGTCCAACGGCCAGTGGTAAAACTGATCTTGCCATTTCATTATTAGACCATCTTCCAGTTGAGCTTATTAATGTAGATTCCGCACAAATTTATCAGCAATTGGACATTGGTACCGCCAAGCCTGATGCTGAAACATTAAAAAAAGCGCCCCATCGACTACTTGGATTCTGTGATCCCGCCGATGCATACAGTGCCGCTGACTTTGCCACCGATGCCAAAAAAGAAATAGCAGAAATTCACACTATGGGTCGAATACCCCTGCTAGTTGGTGGTAGCATGCTATACTTTAAACTGTTACTAGAGGGACTATCTGATTTGCCAACAGCAGATGCGGATATCCGAAAAAGTATTCAGGAGCAGGCAGACAAGGAAGGTTGGGCAAGTATTCATCAGCAGTTGCAGTTAGTCGATCCAATAACTGCAGAAAAATTGCATCCAAATCATTCGCAACGTATCCAGCGCGCCCTTGAGGTATATAAAATTACCGGTTTGCCGCTCTCAGAATTACAGAATCAGTCCAACGGCGGCATTAAAGATCATTACGATGTTCGTCAATATGCGCTAGTTATACAAAATAGGGCATTGCTTCACCAGCGTATAGAACAGCGCTTTATGGCTATGATGGAAGCAGGATTTGCCAAAGAAGTCGAAGCACTGTTCCAGCGAGGCGACTTGAATGCTGATTTACCCTCAATTAGAGCCGCAGGTTACAGGCAATTGTGGGATTATTTTGAAGGCCATTACGGACTAGACGAAGCTGTTGAAAAAGCGATTATAGCCACAAGACAGTTGGCAAAAAGACAGCAGACATGGTTGAGAAATTGGCCAAATAGCCAAGAAGTACTGGTAGACAATGAACGGGGTTACCTCGATAAAAAGATACTCTATGAAAACTTTTTGGGGTTACAGTAATACATTCCGTATACTAAGTCGTATTGGTTAGATAAAATAATTGATAAGGTGAGTTGCAATCCCACCTTACACATTTGGTTGCGACTATTGCAACATATATTGAATTTTCAATACTAGGAGAAATAACAATGTCAAAAGGACAAAACATACAGGACCCATTTTTAAATGCGTTGAGAAAAGAGCGTGTTCCAGTCTCAATTTTTTTAGTTAACGGTATTAAGTTGCAGGGTACCCTTGATTCATTTGATCAGTTTGTGGTGATGCTAAAAAGTACCGTTAGTCAAATGGTCTATAAGCATGCGATTTCCACTATTGTTCCTGCAAGATCTGTTAACTATTTATCCGGCACTACTTCCCCAGGTCAGGGTGGTTATACTGGAGATAATGTCTAAATAACGTGTCATTATTTTTCGAGCGTCCAGATTTTGGTGAGCGTGCGTTACTTGTTCACCTAAAGTTAAATAGTGAAGCCGAGCCCGAGGACGTTGGAGAATTTGAGGAGCTTGTGAGATCTGCAGGTGGTGATATTGTTGACCTTATTCGCGGATCTCGCACTGCCCCTCATGCAAAGTATTTTGTTGGCATTGGCAAATTAGAAGAAATTGCCAGTGTTGTTAAACGCGAATGCGCAGAACTGATTATATTTAATCATAATTTATCCCCAAGCCAAGAGCGTAACCTTGAAGAAAGCCTTCAATGTCGAGTACTAGATAGGACTGGGCTTATATTAGATATTTTTGCCATGCGCGCGCGTACTCACGAAGGTAAATTACAGGTTGAACTCGCCCAGCTACACCATCTATCTTCGCGCTTAGTTAGAGGTTGGACCCACCTTGAGCGACAAAAAGGTGGTATTGGTATGCGAGGCCCGGGTGAAACTCAGCTAGAATCAGATCGGCGAATGGTTCGAGATCGTATTAAATCGATCAAAAAACGACTTGAAAAGGTGCGAATTCAGCGTAATCAGGGACGACAATCTAGGTTAAAATCAGATACGCCAACCATTTCTCTCGTGGGTTACACTAATGCGGGTAAATCTACATTATTTAATAGGGTAACTGAGTCTAATGTCTATGCGGCAGATCAATTGTTTGCAACATTGGATCCAACCATGCGGCGACTGGATATTCCCGAGCAAGGGCCAGTTATTTTTGCAGATACTGTAGGCTTTATAAGCCATTTGCCACACCGACTGATTGATGCTTTTCGCGCAACATTAGAAGAGGCGGCTTCGGCTAATGTGTTATTGCATATAGTGGACTCTTCGGCAGAAGACAGAACTGTTACTATAGATCGCGTAAACGATGTACTAAAAGAGATTGATGCCCATAGTTTGCCAACGCTTATGGTGTATAACAAAATTGATCTTATGGATGATGGGCAAGCCAGAATTGAGCGTGATGCAGAGGGACGTCCAGTCGCGGTATGGCTGTCAGCATTAACTGGAGCTGGAGTAGACCTGCTACTGCAAGCAGTATCGGAATATTTACCGCGAAAATTGATACACAAAAAGATACAATTACAGCCTGATCATGGCTCATTAAGGGCTGCGTTATACAGTCAAAAAGCTGTTTTAAATGAGACTTATAACGAACAAGGCAATATGAATCTAGAGATTCAATTACCAGAAAGTGACTTTTTTCGACTTGTGAAGCAATCGGGGTTGAAATTAGAGGATTTAGACACCATCTAGTAGAAAGTACTAGATGAAAGATGCAGAAAACTCAAATTCACAATGAGGCCTCTGTCAATAATTTAATTTGGAGTAAAACTATGGCTTGGAATGAACCTGGTGGTGGAAAAGACCCGTGGGGCGGCAATCGTGGAAATGATGGCCCACCTGATATCGATGAAGCCCTGAAGAAATTAGCTGAAAAGTTTCAATTTTTTGGTGGTGGTAGTGGTGGTGGCATTAAGGGTTTATTGCCTATCATTCTGGCGGTGCTTGTTATTCTTTGGGGCCTTTTAGGTTTCTATCAGGTGGATGAAAAAGAACAGGCTGTCGTTCTTAGGTTAGGTAAATATCATCTAACAAACGGGTCTGGATTACATTGGAATCCACCCATTGTTGACTCCATTAAAATAGTTGGGGTAACCGAAGAACGCCAGTATCCTGCCCGTGGCTTGATGCTAACTCAGGATGAAAATATTGTTGAGATCTCACTAACCGTCCAATACAACATTTCCGACGCGAAAGATTTTGTACTGAATATTAAAGACCCTGAAACCAGTCTCAAACGAGCCACTGACAGCGCACTGCGTCATGTTGTGGGTAGTACAGGTCTAGATGGAGTGATATCAACAGGTCGTGAAGAGGTCGCCCTTGGAACAGCCGAGAAGCTGCAAAATCTGCTCGATATATACGGCAGTGGTATTAACGTTGTTAAAATTAATATTGAAGAATCTCGTCCTCCGACTGAAGTTAAGGCAGCCTATGATGATGTAATTAGAGCGCGAGAAGATCTTGAACGATTGGTGAATGAAGCCCAAGCCTATTCCAATGGAATTATTCCCGAAGCTCGGGGTGAAGCTCAACGTTTAAGAGAAGAAGCAGAGGGATACAAATCCCAGGTTGTGTCTAAATCCGAAGGTGAGGCAAAACGTTTTACTAAGTTGCTTACAGAATATCAAAAAGCACCGGTGGTAACACGCGAGCGTCTTTATCTTGATGCAGTGGAAGAGGTTATGTCTCAAAGTACCAAGATTCTAATGGATGCTAAGGGCGGCAATAACATGCTCTATCTACCGTTGGATAAAATTGTTCAACAGGGTAGCACTAACAGACAGTCTGATTCAGATGCTACCAGCGATCAGATGGTCGACCGTATTGCCAATGATGTGATCGAGAGATTACAGAGAAACAATGATCGAATTCAATCGGAGAGACGACGATGAAAAAT
>CENU01125688.1_pt1 | contig 25739 bp, 34 predicted proteins | sample 361331 | NCBI WGS metagenome assembly CENU01 (sample SAMEA2619766, study PRJEB7988) | marine metagenome | isolation source: saline water (ENVO:00002010), including | reverse complement strand
TTAACTGGTCTCGAAAGCTTGCCAGATTTGTAAACTTTTACTTTTCTTGCAAGTTTACTAATAACCCTTGCTTTCATTAGAGTCCCTATTGACACAACATCGAGCCCAGATTTTTCTATGTCGCTTAAACGCAATGAAATGTTGAATTTTGAAAATGGGGCAGAAAATCCCCTTTTAGGTAAACGTCTGTGAAGGGGCATTTGACCCCCTTCAAAACCAACCTTATGAAAACCGCCCGAACGAGACTTTTGCCCCTTATGGCCGCGTCCAGCAGTCTTGCCAAACCCTGAGCCCAACCCTCTTCCAACTCTTTTTGATTTAAAAACCGCGTTTGGAGCTGGTTTAATTGTATTAATTTTCATAAATCTACCCAAACAAAAATTCAAATTACCTTGACTAAATAAGAAACTTTATTGATCATTCCACGGACTGCCGATGTATCTTCTAATTCCCTTACACTGTTTAACTTCCGTAGCCCAAGTCCGACAACTGTATCTCGATGTTTTTTCTTCGTACCGATGACACTTTTCACCAGCTTTATTTTTATAGTTTTTTCATCTGACATTTTAATTCTCAGTTAATTATCTGCTCTATTGTGAGACCGCGTTTCTGCGCAATTTCAGATGGGGAATACATTGAAGCCAGCCCATCTAAAGTCGCTCTTACCAAGTTGTAAGGATTAGTGGACCCAAAACTTTTAGCAACTACATCAGTAACACCTAATACCTCGAAAATAGCTCTCATTGGACCGCCAGCTATTATCCCAGTACCCTTCTCAGCAGGGGAGATAAGAACCGACGAAGCCCCATGTTTTCCTATAACACTGTGATGGAAAGAACCACCCTTCATTCTTACACTTATCATTTTTTTACGGGCTTCATCCATTGCTTTTTGGACCGCAACAGGAACTTCGCGAGACTTACCTTTTCCCATACCAACTTTTCCATCGCCATCACCGACAACCGTTAAAGCAGCAAAACCCAGTATTCGACCTCCTTTTACTACTTTCGTTACCCTGTTTACGGCAATCATTTTTTCTCTGAGTCCATCATCTTTGTCTTCAGTATTGACCTTAGCATGCATCTTAGCCATATAAGTTCCCCATAATCTCCTCTAAAATTCTAATCCAGATTCTCTAGCAGAGTCTGCCAGAGCTTTAATCCTACCGTGATATTTAAATCCTGAACGATCAAAAGCGACAGCTGAAATACCTACCTTTTTTGCCTTCTCTGCAAGACGCTTGCCAATTATAGAAGCAGCACTGATATTTCCGCCATGCTTCTTTTCTGAAGCCAAACCACTTTTGACATCTGGCTCTAAAGTTGAAGCTGAGACTAAAATCTTAGTGCTATTTATATCAATTATTGAAGCATAAATATGAAGGTTCGTTCTATGAACAGATAATCTAGGAAGACTGCCTTTGCCAATCCTAGACCTGCATGACTTTGCTCGCCTCGCTCTGGCTTCTCTCTTTTTCATAATTTACTTCTTTTTAGTTTCTTTCAAAATAACAGTCTCGTCAGAATACCTAACTCCCTTACCTTTATAAGGCTCGGGCGGCCTAAAAGCCCTAATTTCTGACGCAATCTGGCCAACTTTCTGTTTATCTGCTCCCGAAATTATGATCTCTGTTGGCGAGGGGGTAACAGCACTTACATCTGAAGGCAACTTAATATCAACTGGGTGAGAAAACCCTAGCGCTAGGTTTAACTCTCCAGTCTTAGCCTGGGCTTTATATCCGACTCCAACCAAAAGCAACTTTTTTTCAAAACCTTTTTCAACACCTTCAACCATATTAGAAACAAGCGCTCTAGCAGTACCACTCATGGCCCTAGCGTGCGCACTGGTATCATTCGGAACAACAGAAACTTGATTGTTATTAAGAGATAAACTCACAACATCAGTAGCAAATTCATGTTTTAAACTTCCTTTAGGCCCCTTAGCAGTAACCAAACCTCCCTCTATTTCAAGTTGCACGTTATCTGGAACATTGACTGGTGATTTTGCGATTCTAGACATAACTTATTTCCTCCTAAGAAACCATTCCGATGACTTCTCCACCCAAACCATCCGCCCGAGCTTTTCTATCTGTCATCAGTCCTTTCGATGTAGAAATAATTGCAACACCTAAACCATTCATTACTTTCGGAATGGAATCCTTTTTTCTGTAAACTCTCAGTCCGGGTTTAGAAACCCGTTCAATTTTTTCAATGACCGGCTGTCCTGAATAATATTTGAGACCTATCTGCAATTCATTTGACGCTCCCAATTTATTAATTTTGAAAGCTTCTATATAGCCCTCTTGCTTGAGCACTTCTGCAATGGCAACTTTTAATTTTGATGAGGGCATCGAAACAAGCTGTTGTTCTACTGCCTGCGCATTTCTAATTCTTGTGAACATATCAGCAATCGGATCACTCATACTCATAATATTAAAATTCCTACGCTATTTATATTACCAACTTGCTTTCGTAACACCTGGTATTTCTCCCTTAAATGCTATTTCCCGTAGCTTTGACCGCCCCAAGCCAAAAAGCTTATAGGTGCCTCTTGGCCTTCCTGTGAGCTCGCAGCGACTTCTGAGCCTCGTTGGACTCGAATTTCTTGGAAGTAGCTGAAGTGCTAATCTGGCTTCATAACGCTCTTCCTCGGCAAGGCCGGAGTCGTGGATGATAGACATCAATTTTTTTCTTTTTTCAGCAAATTTCCGCACTAACGCTTGTCTTTTTTTTTCTCTATTGATCAGAGATAACTTAGCCATTTACCAAAACTCCTAACTTTATTTAAATGGAAATTTATACGATTCTAAAAGAGCTTTCGCTTCTTCATCGGTCTTTGCTGATGTTGTGAGAGCTATATCCAACCCGCGAATTTTATCAATCTTGTCATATTCAACCTCAGGAAAAATTATTTGCTCTTTAACACCAAAATTAAAGTTTCCCCTTCCATCAAACGACTTACCAGATATACCTCTAAAATCTCTTACCCTAGGCAAGGCTATTGTAATTAAGCGGTCTAGGAATTCATACATTCTGGTACCTCTCAATGTTACCTTTACACCAATTGGAACCCCTTCTCTAAGCTTAAATCCAGCGATTGCTTTTCGAGACCGGGTAACAACTGCTTTCTGCCCAGAAATACTTGCTAAATCCTGAGAAGCTGAGTCTACAAACTTTTTGTCTGACACAGCCTCTCCCAAACCCATGTTGATAGTTATCTTCTGGAATCGGGGAACCTCCATAGGTGACCCATACTTAAAATCTTTCATCAGCTTTGGAATGACTTCCGAAACAAATTGTTCTTTAAATCGAGGCATATTCATTTTTTCGAAACACCAATCTGAGCCTTTGAAGACCGAAAAATTCTAATTTTTTTGCCATCTTCCGATGTCTTAATAAGAATTGAGTCCTTCGCGTTCGACTCTGGATTAAATATTGCTAGATTTGATATATGGATTGGCATTTCCTTTTGGACTATACCTCCTGGCTCATTCTTGCTGGGATTAGGCTTTCGATGCTTTTTAACCATATTAATTCCATCAACTAAAGCCAAGTCAATTCCGATTCTGGCAGATATGATTCCTCTTTTTCCCTTATCCCTGCCACTAATCACCAAAACCTCATCTCCCTTTTTCAATTTATTCAATTTGATTACCCCAACTAAATGACTTCTGGCGCCAGAGAAACAATCTTCATAAACTTCTCTGTTCTTAATTCTCTAGTAACAGGACCAAAAATTCGCGTGCCTATTGGCTCAAGCTTTGCGTTTAACAAGACGGCAGCATTGTTATCAAACTTTATCAGCGAGCCGTCGGAGCGCCTGACTCCCTTCGAAGTCCTAACTACTAAGGCATTGTAGACTTCCCCTTTTTTTACCCTCCCTTTTGGAGATGCCTCTTTAATAGCCACCTTGATAACGTCGCCAATTGCAGCATATCGTCTTTTTGAACCACCTAAAACTTTGATGCACATTACGTCCTTGGCACCAGAATTATCGGCGACCCCTAGCCTAGATTGCACCTGAATCATTTTTAATCCGTTTCAAAAATCTCAACTTTAATCGTATTACCGATTTAGTCTTGAGCCTCGTTAGAGTAGCCTACCAGGGTAACCGATTGTCTAATTACTCGTCAACAAAAAAATTCTAAACTCAGCCAACTACTTCCCATTTTTTTGTCTTTGATATGGGTCGGCATTCCTTGATACTAACGGAATCACCAAGCTCAAATTCCCCTTGATCGTTATGCACTTGGTATCTCGTTGACCTTACCATGTACTTGCCTAAAATAGGATGCTTAACTTTTCTCTCAACCAAAACACTCAATGTCTTACTTTGAGAATTGCAAACAACTTTACCTCGCACATGCTTTGATTCTTTTTTTGTATTCATATCTCTAAGCTTTTCTACCTGAGCACCGCCCCAAATTGTTTACTTATTTGGAACCAAACCGGTTTCACGTTCCTTAATTAATGTTTTAACTCTTGCTATATTCCTTTTTATGTTCCCAAGCTGAGCAGTATTAGTGTTTTGTTGGGTGGCTAACTGCATACGCGCACTAAACAATGCTCGGCACAAGGACTCTAACTCAACCTCTAATTCTTTAACAGACTTTTTCCTTAGCTCACTGTTATTCATAACAACTATCTTCCCAGTTGTCTAGATACGAATTTGACAGACAAGGGAAGTTTCGCAGCGGCGAGCTTAAAAGCTTCCCTAGCAAGGGACTCATGCACTCCGTCCATTTCATAAAGAACCTTTCCAGGCTGAATTTCAGCGACATAAAATTCCACACTACCTTTTCCCTTTCCCATTCTTACTTCTGCAGGCTTTTTAGATATAGGCTTATCAGGAAATATTCGGATCCAAATTCTACCGCCCCTTTTTATATGTCTTGTCATGGCACGCCTCGCCGATTCAATTTGGCGGGAAGTGAGCCTCCCTCGGTCCGTTGCTTTCAATCCAAATGAGCCAAATGACACTGAAGAGCCTCGAGTAGCCAATCCAGTATTTCTACCTTTATGCTCTTTTCTGTATTTTCTCCGTGCGGGCTGTAACATTGACTATTCCGCCTTATCTTCTTTTTTTGGTTTCTCATCCCCAGAGACTCCTGCAACCCTTCTTACTTTTTTGGCTGCCTTGGGAGGCTTAGGCTTATTTTGTGCAGCCTCTTTAGTATCAGCCTTCTTTTCCTTACCTTGTTCCGCAGGAGCCTTTCTTTTTCTTGGACCTTTTTTTTGTTTAGGTTTTTCCTCTACTAACTCCGGCTCTGTTCCAATATTCAAGTTATCTGTTCTGTCTAGAATTTCTCCCTTATAAACCCAGACTTTAACGCCTATAATGCCATACGTTGTATTAGCCTCCGCGAAGCCATAATCAATGTCAGCCTTCAAAGTATGCAGCGGCACTCTACCCTCTCTATACCATTCACGCCTTGCAATCTCTGCTCCATTAAGCCTCCCTGAACTCATTATTTTCACTCCTTGAGCCCCCAAACGCATGGCATTTTGCATAGCTCTTTTCATGGCTCTACGAAACATTATCCTTTTTTCCAACTGCTGGGTGATACTTTCAGCTATAAGCTGCGCATCGACTTCAGGCTTTCTAACTTCTTCGATATTTACGTGAACAGGGACACCCATCATAGATGTAAGCGTGGTTTTTAACGCCTCAATATCTTCCCCTTTTTTTCCAATAACCACACCAGGACGGGCACTGTGTATTGTAATTCTGGCATTTTTTGCAGGTCTCTCAATTAAAATTTTTGATACTGCTGCGCTCTTCAACCTTACTTTGAGATATTGCCTTACCCTGATATCCTCATTAAGCATTTTTGCAAAGTCACGATAATTGGCAAACCATCTCGAAGTCCAGTTTCTCGATACTGGTAACCTAAATCCAGTAGGTTGTATTTTTTGTCCCATAATTATAAATTGAAGCTTCTACACTCCAACCTCCACAAAAATATGACTTGTTGGTTTCTCTATTCTAACTCCACGCCCCTTAGCACAAGCGGCAAATCGACGAAGTTTTGTCGCCCTTTCTACAGAAATCTTTCTAACAAAAAGTTCGTCAATATCTACGCCGTCATTATGCTCCGCATTAGCGATTGCTGACTCAAGAAGTTTATGAATTAATTTTGCCCCTTTTTTTGGAGTAAATCTCAATTGGTCAAGAGCCTTTTCAACAGGTAATCCCCGAATTAGATCAGCAACAAGCCTTCCTTTCTGTGTCGATATCCTAGCTCCTTTTAACGAAGCTTTAGTATTTGCCATTTTTATAGTCCTCTTATCGCTTAGTTTTCTTATCCATTGCGTGACCCCTATAAGTTCTGGTAAGTGCAAACTCGCCAAGTTTATGGCCAACCATATTATCAGTTATGTAAACTGGCAAATGTTGCTTGCCATTATGAACAGAAATTGTAAGTCCAACGAATTCAGGCAAAACAGTAGATCTGCGAGACCATGTTTTGATTGGCCTTTTATCTCTCGTCGCTAAGGCGCTCTCCACCTTTTTTACCAAATGTTGATCCACGAAAGGACCTTTTTTCGCTGACCTAGACATATTTATTTAGCCTTTCCTTTTACGGCGATCTACTAAAATCATCGCAGAAGTCCGCTTATTTCTTCTGGTTTTAAAGCCTTTTGTTGGAGTTCCCCAAGGGCTAACAGGGCCTCCTGATGCAGCGGTTTTTCCTTCACCACCTCCATGAGGGTGATCAACAGGATTCATCACTACACCTCTCACAGTTGGCCTAATACCTCTCCATCTATTGGCTCCAGCTTTACCCAACTGTTTAAGATTGTGTTCGCCATTTCCAACTTCACCTATGGTAGCCATACAATCCACATGAACTTTTCTTACTTCCCCAGACCTCAATCTTAGCTGAGCAAAAGGACCTTCTTTCGCTAATAATTGAACAGAGCTACCAGCCGATCTAGCTAGTTGTGCTCCTTTACCAGGCAACATTTCAATGCAATGTATTACTGATCCAACAGGTATGTTTTTTAACGGTAAACTATTACCAACCTTTATTGGAACATCCGATCCTGAAATAACTTCGTCGCCTACTGCCAATCCTTTTGGCCAAATTATATATCTTCTCTCTCCATCAACATATAAGATAAGAGCTATATATGCACTGCGATTCGGATCATATTCAATTCTCTCAACTTTACCCGAAACATTGGTTTTAATTCTCTTAAAGTCAATTATCCTATAAAACCTTTTGTGTGCTCCGCCCCTATGCCTAACAGTTATTCTTCCTTTATTGTTCCGGCCGGCCCGGTTAGGTTTTACGGAAGTCAAACTTCTGTAAGGACGTCCTTTGTAAAGTATGTCTCTGGAGACTTTTACAACAGCCCGTCTACCTGGAGATGTGGGTTTCATTTTTGATGTTGACACCTTAACTCTCCCCTCCACCAAAATTAATTTCCTCACCCTCCGCTAGTGAGATATAGGCTTTCTTTTCGTGATCACGTCTACCGGACTGTCTGCCATATCTCTTCTTTTTTCCTTTAATATTACAAATTTGTACGGCGTCAACCTTTACCTTAAAGAATAACTCAACCGCATTCTTTATATCCATTTTAGTTGCAGACCGCCTAACTTTAAACACGAACTGATTACTAGCCTCCCCGATCATAGTGGTTTTCTCGGAGACTAAAGGCGAAAGTAAGACATCATAATACTTAGGTATACTCAAGAGAATCGCTCCTCTATATTAGAAAGAGAGGACTCAGCTACCAACGTTACTTCAAATTTAACCAAGGATACAGGATCAACTTGAGACGGTTTAAGAACTTTTAATTCGGGTATATTTCTGCTAGCTAACTCTAAGTTCCTATCAATACTCTCAACCACTAACAGCTTAGACCTACTTTGCCCATAACCCAACAAAAGAGAAAACAACTCCTTGGTTTTGCACGACTTTAAGTCTAGAGACTTAACAACAAATAAACGATCATCCCTAACAAGCTGGGAAATGATTGATCTCATTCCAGCATTGAACATTCTTTTATTAGTTTTTTGAGAAAAATTTTCCAAAGGAGAACTAGGGAATGTTTTCCCCCCTGATCGCCATAAAGGGCTTGAGGTACTTCCAGCTCTCGCCCTACCAGTACCCTTCTGCTTCCAGGGCTTTTTAGTCGAGGCGCGTACCTGACTTCTATCCTTCTGTGCTCGGTTTCCACCTCTAGCATTGGCACGGTAAGCGGTAATCACTTGATGGATTAGAGGCTCATTATAATTCTTACCAAAAACATCATCTGACACCTCTACAGTGGCCGAAGATTTCCCATTATTATCCAAAATACTTAGATTCATTTTAATTTCCAGACATTGACGAACGAAGGGAGCTTCTTACGACTAATTTAGCTCCATTGTTGCCAGGAACGCTTCCTTTTAAAAGTAAGAGATTTTTTTCTTCATAGATTTTAACAACTTCTAAATTCAGAGTTGTTTGTCTTACAACACCTAAATGCCCAGCCATTCTTTTCCCCTTAAATACTTTACCTGGATCCTGGCACATACCAATAGAACCCGGGGCTCTGTGTGACACTGAATTACCATGCGTCGTTCTTTGAGAAGAAAAACCATGTCGCTTAATAGCCCCTGCAAAACCTTTTCCTTTAGTAACTCCGGTTACATTAACAAGATCCCCAACATTAAACCCAGACACGCTCAAATTTGAACCCAACGATAATGATTTATTTGTTTTATTAAGCCTTAACTCCTTAAAAACTCTTGAAGCCTCTACCCCACTTTTGGCACAATGGCCCGCTATCGATTTCTTTAATTTATTCTGCTTCGCTTTACCAAAAGCAATCTGTACAGCATCATAACCATCTTTCTCTGTAGTCTTTATCTGAGAAATCCTATTATTTGAGACATCAAGTACCGTCACGGGAATACTCACTCCATCCGTGTTAAATATACGAGTCATACCAACTTTCTCAGCAATAAGTCCAAATGGACTGATTAAACTTTTATCATTTTCAACATTTTCAGTAGCATTAACCATAGACAATAATTACCTAAAACTTTTACGTAACCCAGAATCGTAACATCAAAATATAATCCATTTCAATAACAATTCATTACTGTAATTTGATTTCAACATCAACTCCTGCAGGTAAATCTAACTTCATGAGTGCATCGACTGTTTTATCAGTAGGCTCAACTATATCCATCAACCTCAAATGAGTTCGTAATTCAAACTGGTCTCTCGATTTTTTATTTACATGCGGGCTCCTTAATACATCTAAACGCCTAATTTTTGTGGGTAACGGCAGAGGTCCTTTAACAACAGCCCCAGTTCTTTTAGCCGTTTCCACTATTTCCATCGCGGATTGGTCTATCAATTTATAGTCGAAAGCTTTTAATCTAATTCTAATTCTTTGCTGAACCATACATTTTTCCTTTTTACTGACCAACTCTGCTAGAAACTATCGCTTCAGCAACATTTTTTGGGGCCTCAGAATAGTGCTTAAACTCCATTGAATACGTTGCACGACCTTGAGTTAGAGATCTCAGAATGGTCGAGTATCCAAACATTTCAGCTAACGGAACTTCGGCCTTAACCGTTTTTCCACCACCTTGAATATCTTCCATCCCTTGAACCATACCCCTCCTTGAGGAAAGATCGCCCATAACAGTTCCCGCAAATTCCTCGGGAGTTTCAACTTCAACCAACATCATAGGCTCAAGAATAACAGCGCTAGATTTTTTCATCCCATCTTTAAAAGCTAGAGACCCAGCCAATTCAAAAGCAACTTGAGAGGAATCAACTTCGTGAAAGGAACCATCAAACAACGTTACCTTGACGTCTACAACCGGAAATCCAGCAAGAACCCCAGAATTCATTGTATCTTTGACTCCTTTGTCTACTGATGGGATATACTCTTTCGGAACAACCCCCCCTTTAATGGAATCGACGAATTCGTACCCAGCACCTTCTTCTTGTGGCTCAAGTCTCATCCAAACATGCCCGTACTGCCCCTTTCCTCCAGATTGCTTAATGTACTTACCCTCGATCTCAACAGACGTCTTTATTGTTTCACGATAAGCAACCTGCGGTTTACCGACCGAAGCTTCAACACTGAATTCCCTCCTCATTCGGTCAATAATTATTTCCAAGTGTAATTCGCCCATGCCCGATATTATCGTTTGACCAGACTCTTCATCCGTTCGCACTCTAAACGACGGATCCTCTCTGGCAAGCCGGCCTAACGCCAGTCCCATTTTTTCTTGATCCGCCTTTGTTTTAGGCTCAACAGCTTGCGCAATCACAGGATCTGGGAATACCATTCTCTCCAAAACTATCTCAGCCTCAGAATCACAGAGTGTTTCTCCGGTCGTAACACTTTTCAATCCAACTGCAGCAGCAATATCACCAGCCATAAGCTCAGAAATTTCTTCTCTGTTGTTGGCGTGCATCTGCAAAATTCGACCTACCCTCTCCTTTTTTCCTTTGACAGGATTTAATACGGAGTCCCCTGACTTTAAAACCCCGGAATATACTCTTACAAAAGTAAGTTGGCCAACGAATGGGTCAGTCATTAACTTAAAGGCAAGCGCAGAAAATTTTTCGTCATCCGACGATTTACGGCTTGCCGGTTTGTCCCCCGACTCAACACCCTGCACCGGAGGTACATCGATTGGACTTGGAAGAAACTCAATCACAGCATCAAGCATTCGCTGGACTCCTTTATTCTTAAAAGCGGTACCACAAAGCATTGGCTGAATTTCTCCAGAGATCGTCCTTAATCTCACGCCTCTAACAATTTCTTCTTCCGATAAAGATCCGTCCTCAAGATACCTTTCCATCAATTCTTCGTTCGCCTCAGCAGCAACCTCAAGCAATTTTTCTTTCCAATCTGTAGCGGTTTCTAGAAGCTCTGACGGTATTTCTCCGTACTTAAACTGGGTACCCATGTTATCTTCATTCCAGTAAATTGCTTTCATCTTTATAAGATCTACCACTCCTTTAAAAGCATCTTCCGCCCCGATCGGTATAACAATAGGTACGGGATTAGCCTTTAATCTTAGCCTTAGCTGATCATAAACCCTAAAAAAGTTAGCTCCAGTTCTATCCATTTTATTAACAAAGGCCAAACGCGGAACATTATATTTATTCGCTTGCCTCCAAACAGTTTCAGACTGAGGCTGCACGCCACCGACCGCACAATAGACCATGCAGGCCCCATCTAAAACTCGCATGGAGCGCTCAACTTCAATGGTGAAATCAACGTGTCCTGGAGTATCAATAATGTTTATTCTATGCTCTGCTAAGGATGCATCCATGCCTTTCCAAAAGCAGGTTGTTGCAGCAGATGTAATGGTGATTCCCCTCTCTTGTTCCTGCTCCATCCAATCCATCGTTGCCGCCCCATCATGGACCTCTCCGATCTTGTGGTTTATTCCTGTGTAGAATAATATTCGCTCAGTGGTAGTAGTCTTACCAGCATCAATGTGAGCACTGATGCCAATATTTCTGTATCTTTCAATGGGAGTTTTACGAGCCATTTCTTTTCACCGAAACTATGCCTAAAACCTAAAATGGGAAAAAGCCTTATTAGCCTCCGCCATTCTATGGACTTCATCTTTTTTCTTTACAGCCCCACCCTTACCCTCTGCAGCTTCGAGTAATTCATTTGCCAGCCTTATTTTAATAGACTTCTCAGACCTTTTTTTCGCAGCTTCACGGATCCACCTCATTCCTAATGCGACCCTTCTTGAGGGTCTGACCTCAACGGGGACCTGATAGTTAGCTCCGCCAACCCTTCTGCTTTTTACTTCAACTATAGGTTTACAATTAGATAGCGCCTGTTGAAAAATATCTAAGGGCTGCTTTTTCACATTTTTTTCTATAAATTCAAAAGCCCCATAAACTATGCCTTCTGCCACAGCTTTTTTACCATGAAGCATAACAACGTTTACGAATTTTGAAACATCAACTTCCCCAAATTTTGGATCTGGTAGAATTTCTCTCTTTGGAACTTCCCGCCTCCGTGGCATTACCTCTCCTCTACAAAAACTTTTAATGCAGCTATAAAACTATTTCTTACTTTTTTTTGCACCGTACTTTGATCTTGCTTGCTTCCTATCATTTACGCCTTGGAGATCTAAAGACCCCCGAACGATGTGGTATCTCACTCCAGGAAGATCTTTAACACGACCACCCCGAATAAGCACAACCGAATGCTCTTGGAGGTTATGGCCCTCTCCGCCTATGTAACTAATAACTTCAAAACCATTAGTCAACCTTACTTTAGCAACCTTTCTAAGAGCAGAGTTTGGCTTTTTTGGAGTAGTTGTATAAACCCTAGTGCAAACCCCTCTCTTCTGAGGACAACTCTCCAAAGCGGGGCTTTTACTTTTCTCAACTTCTCTTATTCTCGGTTTTCTAACTAGCTGGTTAATTGTAGGCAAAGGAACCCCCTAATGATACAAAGCTTTCTATTTTTGCCTGTCTTCCTAACCATGTCAAGGCTTTCATTCTAATTTTTATCACTTAACGAACTGTCAGAATTTTCTTCTCCATCAACAGGAACTTCAAGAGGTTTGTCGAACAATGCTTCTGCATCAATAGCAGCTTGCTCAGAAACAGATTTTGCTTCAGCGATTTCCAAAGCTTCCCTATTTTTACGAGCCTGGTGATAGCTCAAACCTGTACCAGCTGGGATTAGACGACCAACAATTACGTTCTCCTTCAACCCACGTAACTCATCCTTCTTTCCCATAATTGCTGCCTCCGTCAAGACTCTTGTAGTTTCTTGAAAACTTGCGGCTGATATAAACGAATCAGTGGAAAGAGACGCCTTAGTAATTCCTAAAAGTTTATTTTCAAAAGTTGCAACCTTTTTCCCTTCCTTGATTAACTCCTCATTTTCTCCATAAACTTCAGACCGCTCCGTTTCCTCCCCAGGTATAAATCGACTATCTCCCGGATCTTTGATTTGTACTCTTCTGAGCATTTGCTTGACTATCACTTCAATATGTTTGTCATTGATCTTGACACCCTGAAGCCTGTAGACATCTTGCACTTCATCAACAATATAACGAGCCAGTTCCTCTATACCGAGTAACCTCAGAATATCCTGAGGATCAGCAGGCCCATCCACAATGAGTTCCCCTTTATTTACTACCTGCCCCTCATGAACTAGCACATTTTTTTCTTTGGGTATCAACGTTTCGTGAGAGGTCCCATTAAAATCTGTTATTACAAGTCTCTGCTTACCTTTGGTATCTTTTCCAAAAGAAATAGTGCCTGTTATTTCAGCTAACATACCCGCGTCTTTTGGAGATCGAGCCTCAAAAAGCTCTGCTACTCGAGGTAAACCGCCAGTTATATCACGGGTTTTCTGTGATTCTTGAGGAATCCTAGCCAACACTTCACCACCCGAAATTTCTTGACCATCTTTAACAGTAATTAATGCTCCAACAGGGAAAGTGATTATAACAGAATGTTCTGTCCCAGGAATTTTTATGTCATCACCTTTAGAATCTTTTAACCTCGCTTGGGGCCTGACACCCTTAGCTAGGGCACTACCCCTCTGGGTGGGATCTATAGCTACTAAGGTCGACACGCCGGTAATTTCGTCTATTTGATTGGCTACAGTAACCCCCTCCTCTACATTCTCTAAACTAACTGACCCTGCATGCTCAGCAATAATCGGCCTAGTTAATGCATCCCAGTTAGCTAAGGCTTGACCTGCTTTTATCTCGTCACCATCAACTATCGAGAGTGTTGCCCCATACGGAAGTTTATGTCTCTCTTTTTCTCGTCCTGAGGCATCAACAATCAAGATTTCGCCAGACCTAGATATGACAACTGGCTCCTTTTTTGCGTTTGTTATGTATCTCATGGTACTTGAGAATCTAATGGTCCCGCTAGATCGGGACTCAATACCCGAAACCGCAGCTGTTCGTGACGCTGCTCCACCAATATGAAACGTTCTCATAGTTAATTGAGTACCGGGTTCACCAATTGACTGAGCGGCAATAACACCAACTGACTCTCCTACATTAACCAGGGAGCCTCTACCTAAATCCCTACCGTAGCATTTCGCACATAACCCATATCTTGTCTCACACGCCAGAGGAGTTCTAACCTTAATCTCATCAACACCGATTTTCTCTATTTCTGAGACATGTGCCTCATCTAGTAAAACGCCTGATTCAATCGCAACTTCTTTTGTATCCGGATTAATTATGTCAGCTATAGTAAACCTACCCAGAACTCTGTCTCTGACAGCCTCAATAACCTCGCCGCCCTCAACGATGGATTTCAAAGTAATGCCCTGAGATGTACCACAATCTTCCGTTATCACTACTAAGTCCTGAGTCACATCAACTAATCTTCTTGTTAAATAGCCAGAGTTAGCAGTTTTTAAAGCAGTATCCGCCAGCCCCTTTCTAGCCCCGTGGGTGGATATAAAATACTGGAGCACATTTAATCCCTCACGAAAATTTGCAGTTATTGGTGTTTCAATAATTGATCCATCAGGTTTAGCCATTAATCCCCTCATACCAGCCAATTGTCTGATTTGAGCAGCTGAGCCCCTTGCCCCAGAATCTGCCATCATGTAGATGGAGTTAAAGGACTCCTGTTTTACCTCAGACCCTAGCCTATCTTTAACCAGCTCTCCTCCAAGTTGGTCCATCATGGCCTTACCAACCTGATCTCCGGCGCGTCCCCATATATCTACGACTTTGTTGTATCTTTCTCCCTGAGTAACTAAACCAGAAGCAAACTGTTGTTCTATTTCTTTAACCTCCTTCTCGGCATTATCTAAAATACCAGGCTTTTGACTTGGAACTAACATATCATCAACAGCAATTGACAAGCCGGCTTTTGTTGCTAACGAGAAACCAGACTGGAGGAGTTTATCTGCAAATATAACCGTGGCACGTAAGCCACATTTTCGAAATGAGGAGTTAATCAATCTGGAAATCTCTTTTTTCTTTAGGGCCTTATTTAACTCAGCAAAAGGCAATCCAGCAGGTAAAATTTTCGATAGGATTGCTCGACCAGCAGTTGTTTCATACCTGTTGACCTCCCAAATTCGCTCTCCAGCTTCATTCAGAGAGACCGATTCCCGAATCCTCACACTGATTTTGGTCCCTAATTCAAGGGTGTGATTTGAATAGGCAAAAACTACCTCGTCAACATTAGAGAAAATCATGCCCTCTCCTAGTCCATTAACTTTCTCCCTCGTAGTGTAGTAGAGACCCAAGACTATATCTTGAGAGGGAACAATTGACGGCTCTCCATTTGAGGGAAACAGAACGTTATTTGAAGCTAACATAAGAGACCTTGCCTCCATTTGAGCTTCCAAAGACAGCGGAACGTGCACTGCCATTTGGTCACCATCAAAATCTGCATTAAAAGCAGCACAAACTAAAGGGTGCAATTGTATCGCCTTGCCCTCTATTAATACCGGTTCAAACGCTTGAATACCCAAACGATGCAGAGTTGGAGCACGATTCAACATTATTGGATGTTCCCTAATCACCTCCTCAAGAATATCCCATACCTCAGAAACTTGTTGCTCGACGAGCTTTTTCGCGGCTTTTATAGTGGTTGCCATTCCACGTAATTCTAACTTATTGAAAATAAAAGGTTTAAATAACTCCAAAGCCATTAATTTTGGCAATCCGCACTGGTGCAACTTAAGAGTCGGCCCAACTACAATTACAGATCTTCCAGAATAATCAACTCGTTTTCCAAGCAGGTTTTGACGGAACCTTCCAGCTTTACCCTTAATCATGTCTGCTAGTGATTTTAAAGGCCGCTTGTTTGCCCCGGTCATCGCCTTACCCCTTCTGCCATTGTCGAGAAGAGAATCTACTGACTCCTGAAGCATTCTTTTTTCGTTTCTGACTATTATGTCAGGAGCTTTTAGTTCCAATAATCTTTTCAGCCTGTTGTTTCTATTTATAACCCTCCGATATAAATCATTCAAATCGGACGTCGCGAACCTTCCTCCATCTAACGGTACCAATGGTCGCAAATCTGGTGGCAGAACTGGCAATGCTTCCAAAATCATCCACTGCGGCTTAACTCCAGACTTTGAAAAACCTTCTAAGACTTTCAATCGCTTAGCAATTTTCTTTATCTTCAGTTCAGAGGAGGTATGTTCAAGCTCCTCACGCAGGCTAGCTATTGACCGATCAAGGTCTATCGATTTCAACAATTCTTTAATGCCTTCCGCGCCCATTAGAGCAACAAATTCACCATCCCCATATTTTTCTATCTTATCCATATGGTCATCCTCTGACATAATCTGACCCTTTTTTAAAGGTGTCATACCAGGATCTACCACGACAAACGCCTCAAAATACAAAACCCGTTCGATGTCCCGTAATGTCATATCTAAAACCATTCCCATTCGGGACGGTAACGACTTCAGAAACCAAATATGCGCAACCGGCGTAGCTAATTCAATATGGCCCATACGCTCCCTTCTTACTCTTGAAAGGGTTACTTCAACACCACATTTTTCACAAACCACACCTCTATGCTTTAGCCTTTTATATTTTCCGCACAGACACTCGTAATCTTTCACTGGACCGAAAATTTTTGCACAGAATAAGCCTTCCCTTTCTGGCTTAAAAGTTCTGTAGTTTATGGTTTCCGGCTTCCTGACTTCACCAAAAGACCAAGAGCGAATTTTTTCGGCAGAGGCCAGCCCTATCTTGATCGAGTCAAACTGCTGCTCTTGTTGAACTTGCTTAAATAAATCTAAAAGTGCTTTCATTTAAATAATTTCCTTACTCAATTTCTGTCAAGGTCTATATCGATACCCAAAGAGCGAATTTCTTTCACCAAAACGTTAAAGGACTCGGGCATCCCAGCATCTATTACATGGTCGCCTTTAACAATATTTTCATACACTTTGGTACGACCGTTAACATCATCCGACTTTACAGTCAGCATTTCTTGCAAAGTATATGATGCGCCGTATGCCTCAAGCGCCCAAACTTCCATCTCCCCAAATCTCTGCCCACCAAACTGAGCCTTACCACCTAAAGGTTGCTGGGTAACCAGAGAATACGGCCCAGTGGATCTAGCGTGCATCTTATCATCGACCAAATGATGAAGTTTAAGCATGTGCATGTAGCCGACTGTAACTGCCCTATCAAAGACTTCCCCCGTCCGACCATCATACAACTTTACCTGCGTACGGGAACTAGTAAGTCCGACAGCATCACTCACCTCTGGCGGGTATGCCAATTTTAACATTTCCATAATTTCAACCTCAGAGGCACCATCGAAGACGGGCGTTGCAAAGGGCACTCCACTTTTCAGATTACGAGCCAATTCATGAATCTCTTTCTCTGAAAAACCCTTTAAATCTTCTTTCTTTCCACTGCTGTTATACATTCTTCCAAGAAACTCTCTAATATCGTCCGCTGATTTAGCTCCGGCCAACATACCACCAATTCTTTCACCGAGACCTTTCGCAGCCCAACCTAAGTGGGTTTCCAAGATTTGACCAACGTTCATTCGCGAGGGAACTCCTAAAGGGTTCAATACGACATCTACTGGACGCCCATCAGCCATATAAGGCATGTCTTCAACAGGCACAATCCTTGAGACGACACCCTTATTACCATGCCTCCCCGCCATCTTATCTCCAGGTTGTAACCGTCTCTTAACCGCCATGTTAACTTTCACCATCTTTAAGACGCCCGGTGGTAATTCATCACCTTGTAATAGCTTTTTCTTTTTTTCTTTAAAAGCTGTATCAAATTGTTCTTTCTTTTGATCTAATGACTCTTTAAGATTTTCCAGAGACGAGACGATTACTTCATCAGCTAATCGAATGTCAAACCAATTATGCTTACCTACATCTTCAAGGTACTCCAGAGAAACCTTAGACCCCCGTTCTAAATTTTTTGGACCACCAGTTGCAACTGACCCAATTAAATACCTTTTAGCTCTCTCAAAGGTATCAAACTCGACAATTCTAAGCTGGTCATCTAAATCTTTTTTATATTTTCTTAATTCATTATCAATGATTTCCTGTGCTCGTTGATCTCTGTTTACCCCCTCCCTCGTAAAAACTTGGACGTCTATCACCGTCCCGCTCATACCGGAAGGAACTTTCAAAGAGGTATCTTTAACATCGGATGCCTTTTCACCAAAAATAGCCCTCAATAACTTTTCTTCAGGTGTTAGCTGAGTTTCTCCCTTCGGAGTTACTTTTCCGACCAGCACGTCACCCGCTTCTACTTCAGCTCCAATGTAGACTACGCCAGACTCATCTAGTCTACCAAGCTGGGCTTCAGAAAGATTTGAAATATCCCTGGTGATTTCCTCAGGGCCGAGCTTGGTATCTCTGGCTAAGATAGATAATTCTTCGATATGAATAGAGGTAAACCGATCTTCGGCAACAACATTCTCAGAGATCAAAATAGAATCTTCGAAATTATAGCCATTCCAGGGCATGAAAGCCACAAGCATGTTTTGACCAAGTGCTAACTCGCCCAAATCAGTAGAAGCTCCATCAGCAATGACATCACCTGATAAGACTTTATCACCTGTTTCTACCAATGGCCTCTGATTAATATTAGTATTTTGATTAGAGCGTGTGTATTTAATTAAATTATAGATGTCAACACCCGATTCCCCGCTTTTTGTTTCATCATCATTTACGCGCACAACAATTCTTCTTGAGTCGATAAAATCTACAACCCCACCTCTCTTCGCTCTAACCACTGTACCTGAATCAATGGCACAGGTTCTTTCGATACCAGTACCTACCAAAGCTTTCTCAGGTTTCAAACATGGAACAGCTTGCCTTTGCATATTGGATCCCATAAGCGCCCGATTGGCATCATCATGTTCCAGAAAGGGAATCAAAGAAGCTGCAACAGAAACAATCTGCGAGGTAGCGACGTCCATGTACTGAACTTTGTCTGGTGGAGATAAGGTAGCTTCCCCATTAACCCTCACTGACACCAGATCCCCTGAAAGCTGTCCATTTTCATTGATGGACGTATTTGCTTGAGCAATGACATATCTACCCTCTTCAATTGCCGACAAATATGAAACATCACCAGCTACCTTCTTTTCAGATACTTTTAGATATGGCGTTTCCAAGAAACCATATTTATTCAAACTGGCGTACAAAGCTAATGAATTTATGAGCCCAATATTTGGACCCTCCGGAGTCTCAATCGGACAGACCCTTCCGTAGTGAGTTGGGTGTACGTCCCTAACTTCAAATCCAGCCCTTTCTCTAGTTAAACCCCCCGGCCCTAAAGCAGAAATTCTCCTCTTATGTGTAATCTCTGAAAGGGGATTTGTTTGATCCATAAATTGCGAAAGCTGGGAGGAACCAAAAAACTCTCTTATCGCAGCCGAGATCGGTTTACTATTGATTAAATCATGTGGCAGCAAATTCTCGGACTCGGCTTGCGCTAATCTCTCTCTAACAGCCCTTTCTACCCTTACAAGACCCGAGCGAAATTGATTCTCAGCTAATTCGCCAACACACCTAACCCTTCTATTACCAAGATGATCGATGTCGTCAATTTCTCCCCTTCCATTCCTCAACTCTACCAAAACCTTGATTGCGTCAAGGATATCTCTTCTACTAAGAACAGTCTCACCGTCAGACTCGTCCTTGCCGATACGTTTATTGAACTTCATTCTGCCGACGGTGGAAAGATCATAAGTGTCACCACTAAAAAACAACCTCTTGAAAAGCGCTTCGACCGAGTCTTCAGTCGGTGGCTCGCCTGGACGCATCATACGATAAATCGCAATCTTTGCCTCAAATTGGTCCTTGGTTTCATCAACCTTTAAAGTTGTTGATACATAGGCCCCATAATCAAGGTCATTCACATAAATGGTCTCTATATCCTTTATTTTTGCAGCCCTAATTTGCATCAATAATTCTTCGGTTATTTCATCGTTAGCTTTTCCTTTTTCAAACACCTCCCCTGTCTCAGAGTTAACAATTGACTTAGCTAACACTCGTCCTATTAAAAAGTCATCGGGTACATTTATTTGCTTGATTTTTGCCTCCCGAAGCTCTCTTAAATGCCTAGCATTAACTCTTTTATCCCTACCAACAATAACCTTTCCGGACTTATCTTTAATATCGAAACTAGCAACTTCACCCTTAAGCCTCTCGATTTGCAAAGTCATTTGAGCACCTTCCTTTGAAAGCGAAAAACTATCGAACTCGAAAAATTCCCGCAGAATATCCTCGTTGGAAAAACCAAGAGCTTTCAATAAAATCGTAATATACATCTTACGCCGGCGATCAATTCTAAAGTAAAGAAAGTCCTTCGGATCAAACTCAAAGTCTAACCAAGACCCTCTGTAGGGAATAACTCTAGCAGAGAATAAAAGTTTTCCAGAGCTGTGCGTCTTGCCTTTGTCATGCTCGAAAAAAACCCCAGGGGACCTATGGAGCTGAGAAACAATCACTCTTTCAGTTCCATTAATAACAAACGATCCATTATCGGTAATTAGAGGAATTTCCCCCATGTAAACAGCTTGTTCTTCCTTTACCTCTTTAACAGTGTTGGGGGTTGGGGACTCTCTGTCCATTAAAACTAAACGCACTTTGGCCCTTAGTGGAGACGCATAAGTAAGACCTCTTTGTTGGCACTCTCTGACATCAAAAAGATTGCTACCCAAAGAGTATTCGATGAAATCCAGTCTTGCAAAACCATTATGGCTAGTTATAGGGAAAACAGACTCAAATGCCGCTTGTAAACCGTGACTTTTTCTATCACTTGGGGCAACCTCTTGCTGTAAAAAGGTTTTATACGATTCTAACTGCGTCTCTAATAAGTAGGGGACATCAAGTACCGAAGTTTTTTTTGCAAAACTTTTTCTAATTCTTTTCTTTTCAGTAAAATTATAAGGCATGGGTTAAGTTACTCCCTGATATTAAACGATTATTTGAAAAGGCAAAAAATTATTTTATTTGATTTCTATCTTCGCACCAGCCGCCTCGAGCTGTTTAACAACCTCATCGGATTCTGCCTTGTTTACTCCTTCTTTAACGGGCTTAGGAGCAGAGTCCACTAACTCTTTAGCTTCTTTCAAGCCCAACCCGGTTATAGCCCGCACAGCTTTAATGGTTTCTACCTTTTTGTCTCCAGCTGCAACCAGCATAATCGTAAACTCAGTTTTCTCCTCTGCCGCAGCTTCTCCGGCTCCCGCCGCCGCAGCTGGAGCAGGAGCGGCAACAGCCATAGCTGCTCCTGACACCCCAAACTTTTCTTCCATCTCTTTTATTAGTGCGGATAAATCCAAAACACTCATTGTGCTAATAGCTTCTAAAACATCCTCTTTTGACATTGCCATAACGGTCTCCAAATAAAGTTAAATTAAGTATTTTTTTTATCGCAAATCGCAGACAAAACTCTGACCAGCTGAGCCGGAACTGAGTTGAGTGTGCGAATGAATCCTGAAATCGGTGCTTGAGTTACGCCAACCAACATTGCTAACAATTGTTCACGCGGCGGAATTTTAGCTAGAGAATTTACAGCGTCTGAATCTAACATAGCACCCTGCAGAACGCCACCTTTTACCACGATGGAATCATTATCATTAGCATAGTCAACCAAAAGCTTTGCTGGCGCAACTGCATCGCTAGACACTCCATATATTAGAGGGCCTTTAAGGTGCTCATTAATTATTTCAAACTTCGTCCCTTCCGTTGCTTTTCGAAAAAGAGTGTTTTTGAAAACTTTTAACTTTACGCCTGCCGACCTAGAGTTTTTTCTTAAATCAGTCATGCTCGAAACATCAATACCTCGATACTCTGCAAAAACCACTGACTCGGCCTCATTTAAACTTTTCAAGGCATCATTAATCATTTCCTCTTTAACCGCCTTACTTTTTGCCATAATCTGCTCCAGCTATTTTCGGCCGTAACCGAATAAAACTGGCGAAAATTAGTCTAATATACCGCCAAAACTAAACTAATTAAGCTCGCCATCTACGGTGGGTCTCAAAAAATTTGAGATTTAAGAATTTCCCCAACGGTCATTGATAACCTATTATCCACCGGATAACAGCCCTTAATACTTACACAATAATTGACTGGGGCTCCACCTTTATCCCCGGACCCATTGTAGTTGAAACTGCAACCTTTCGTAAATAAACACCTTTCGCAGCAACGGGTTTTGCTTTATTTAAACTCTCTATCAACGCAACTAAATTTGCTTTTAATTTATCTACATCAAACTCGGCCTTACCTATTGAACAGTGAACTATACCAGATTTATCAGCCCTGAACTGAATCTGACCGGCTTTTGCGTTTTTTACAGCTTTAGAAATATCCTGTGTAACGGTACCTACCTTAGGATTAGGCATCAAACCCCGGGGACCTAATATCTGACCCAGGGACCCAACAAGCCTCATGGTATCCGGGGAGGCAATAAGTGTGTCAAACTCGAATTCCCCCTTTTTGATCTGCTCCGCTAAGTCTTCCATTCCTACAACCTCTGCGCCAGCGCTTTTTGCCTCATCCGCTTTTTCGCCTTGTGCAAATACCCCGACTCTAACATTTTTCCCGGTTCCGCTAGGTAAAACTAAGGAGCCTCTAACAGTTTGGTCCGACTTTTTGGAGTCGATCCCGAGTTGAATTGCAACATCAACAGACTCTTGGAATTTTGCGTTGGCTAAATTCTTAGTTAATTCCAAAGCTTCTTCCATGGCATAAAGCTTCTCATTCTCAACTCCCTTTTGAATCTCCTTTAATCTCTTCGAAGCCTTGGCCATTCAAATACCCTCCACTGTAATTCCCATGCTGCGAGCACTTCCGGCAATAGTCTTAACTGCTGCCTCCAAGTCAGACGCTGTTAAATCTGGTTCCTTTGATTTTGCAATTTCTTCACATTGCGCCTTAGTTATTGACCCAACTTTATTTGTAAGAGGGTTTGAAGACCCCTTCTCTAATTTAGCAGCCTTCTTTATCAAAATAGAGGCAGGGGGAGTCTTCATAATAAAAGTGAAGCTTTTGTCTGCAAAAGCAGTTATAACAACAGGGACAGGTAACCCAGCCTCCATGCCCTGGGTTTGAGCATTAAATGCTTTACAGAATTCCATAATGTTAAGACCCTTTTGCCCCAATGCCGGTCCAATCGGAGGGGAAGGATTAGCCTTTCCAGCTGGTACCTGTAGTTTTATGAAACCAACTATTTTTTTTGCCATCTATTTAAATCACTTTCTTTTTTTTTAGAGTTTTTCAACTTGACCAAATTCTAATTCCACCGGCGTGGACCTTCCAAAAATAGTAACTAATACTCTGATTCTATTTTTCTCATAATTCACTTCTTCCACGTTTCCATTGAAGTCTGTAAATGGACCCTCCTTAACTCTAACTATCTCACCAACCTCGAATAATATTTTAGGTTTTGGCTTTTCCACACCCTCCTTCATTTGAGCCATAATTTTGTCAACTTCAGTCTGCGAGATTGGACTTGGTCTATTGGAAACACCCCCCACAAAGCCAGTGACTTTGTCGGTCTCTTTAACAAAGTGCCATGTTTTTTCGTTCATCTCCATCTCTACCAAAACATACCCAGGAAAAAAACGCCTTTCCGAAATCGCTTTCTGACCCTTTCTGATTTCCACAACCTCCTCGACAGGTACTAAGATTTTTCCAAAACTATCTTGCATCTTTGCAAGTTCAATTTTTTCTTGTAACGCTTTGGCAACACTCTTCTCCATACCCGAAAAAGCATGCACCACATACCACTTCTTATTTGTCTCGGATTCTATGTTTGAGGCATTCATTTCCAACCTAGTACAATTGAGTACAAAAACCATTCATAAAATTTATCAGCAACCCAAAGAAAAATAGCAACAACAAGAACAAAAGCAAAGACAATAAGCACAGTTTGCAAAGTTTCCTTTTTGGTCGGCCAAACGACTCTTTTTACTTCTTGGATAGCCTCTCTGAAAAAAACAATAAATTGCCGTCCACTCGGAGATAGAAGTATAATTGCTACTGCAATACCAACCCCTCCAAACAAAACAATGCTCCTGAATGCTATACTTTCTTCGGCATAGGCCTGGAATCCAATGAGAGAGGCTAGCGCAACTATACCGGCAACCGGAATCGACACTTTCGACAACAAATTCGAGTCTTTTTTCATATAACCTGCCAGGTCAACTAATGGCAGGGGCAGAGGGCCTCGAACCCCCGACCTTCGGTTTTGGAGACCGACGCTCTGCCAATTGAGCTATGCCCCTAAATTTAAGTCGCCCCGCCAATTTAGTTTTTCTCATTGGGTTACCTTCGACACGACTCCAGCACCAACAGTTCTTCCACCTTCCCTGATTGCAAATCTCAAGCCTTGCTCCATTGCTATAGGCGCGATTAAATCAACATTCATTTTAACGTTATCACCGGGCATTACCATCTCGGTACCTTGTGGTAATTCAACGGAACCTGTTACATCAGTTGTCCGAAAATAAAACTGGGGTCGATAATTATTGAAAAATGGAGTGTGTCGACCGCCCTCGTCTTTTGAAAGAACATAAACTTCACACTCAAATTTTGTGTGAGGCGTTATTGACCCGGGCTGGGAAAGTACCTGCCCCCTTTCCACATCATCCCTTTTTGTGCCCCTTAACAAGACTCCGACATTATCACCAGCTTGACCTTGATCAAGAAGTTTCCTAAACATCTCCACGCCTGTGCACGTTGTTTTAGTTGTATCACGAATTCCAACAATTTCTATTTCCTCACCAACCTTTACTACTCCTCTCTCTACCCTACCGGTAACAACTGTACCCCTACCAGATATCGAAAACACATCCTCAATAGGCATTAAAAAGGCGCCGTCAATAGCTCTCTCTGGCTCGGGAATATGGGTGTCTAAAGCCGCAGCCAACTGTGCAATAGCATCCTCGCCGAGTTCTCCTTTGTCGCCCTCTAAAGCTAACTTTGCAGACCCTTTGATGATGGGAGTGTCATCTCCAGGAAAATCATATTTGGATAGCAGTTCTCTAACTTCCATTTCTACTAATTCTAGAAGCTCTTCATCATCGACCATGTCGCACTTATTGAGGAATACGACGATGTAAGGAACTCCAACTTGTCGAGCAAGCAAAATATGTTCTCTAGTTTGTGGCATTGGACCGTCTGCTGCGTTAACAACTAAAATAGCCCCATCCATTTGGGCAGCGCCAGTTATCATATTTTTAACGTAATCAGCATGTCCAGGACAATCAACATGGGCGTAGTGCCGACCCTCAGTCTCATATTCCACGTGGGCTGTATTAATGGTTATTCCCCTTGCTTTTTCCTCTGGAGCAGCATCTATGTCAGCATAGCCTTTGGACTCACCACCAAACTTAGTGGATAAAACGGCAGTTATCGCTGCAGTTAAGGTTGTTTTACCATGGTCTACGTGACCGATGGTGCCCACGTTGATGTGGGGCTTTGTCCGCTCAAACTTATCCTTTGCCATTTCCGGCTTCCTTTCCCGTTCAAATTTTACAAACCTGGTGCCCATGACGCGGATTGAACGCGTGACCTCTCCCTTACCAAGGGAGTGCTCTACCACTGAGCCACATGGGCGGCACAACTACATCAAACTGGAGCGGGTGAAGGGAATCGAACCCTCGTTTTAAGCTTGGAAGGCTTCTGCTCTACCATTGAGCTACACCCGCCTTCAAAATTTCTACTCCACCATCAGTAATTAACTATTGGTGGAGAGGGTTGGATTCGAACCAACGTAGGCAAAGCCAACAG
>CENU01154146.1_pt1 | contig 26100 bp, 49 predicted proteins | sample 361331 | NCBI WGS metagenome assembly CENU01 (sample SAMEA2619766, study PRJEB7988) | marine metagenome | isolation source: saline water (ENVO:00002010), including | reverse complement strand
TAATAATGTATTACTGTAACTTTTTTAGTTTCACGATCTACTCGCTTTTCGCTTGGTTTATATTTAGCTGGCATTATTTAATCCTCTTTATACTTCCCTTATCATTTGCGTGATAAGCAAAAAATTCAATGTCAGCAAATTCTCGTTTTAAATCAAGTAAAGCTTTTAAATTCTCAACATGATCGTCGAAAAGTCTAACTCGTTTGAACTTTCCTGTTTTTAAATATTTTCTAAAAATAATTGATTTATTTGCAGCACTATTTTTACCGCTCATATTACCAGCTCTTTCGACGTATACATCTTTCATTGGTATACCATGAGCTTCAAATGTTTTAATAAAGAGATCTTTATCATCCATATCTGCTCGAGCAGTAACAATAATTACTTTAGATCCTTTGGCTGTAGCATTTTTAATAATTGCTTTAGCCTTGTTAATCATTCTCGCTATTGGAGTTGCAGTTTGATAAAAGAGTTTTGAAGATTTAAACTCGCCATAATCAAACTCTTCGCCTTTACCGAGTTTATAACTATTAAAGCTTTTAGGCTCTAATATTTTTTTAACTTTTTGAGTTTTTGTATCAATTACACGAACACGGGCTTTTGATTTAAACATTGTATCATCAATGTCAAAAATTGTTAAGCCTTTTCCTGTTGCTTCTTCTAAATATTCTTGATACGCTAACATATAGATATTATACCACAAAAATGTGAATGTGTAAATATCTATTTATAAGTTATTGAGTTTTATAATGGTATCAATTTTGTCTTGAGCTTCTGCAATCTTAGTCACCTGAGTTTCAACTGCTTCAACAATATCAGGATGTTCACCAATACCGGCTGGATTTTTTTTATAAACATCAATATTTGCTTTTGCTACAGCAATTTCACCTTGTAGTTTTAATATTAATGCTTCAAGAATTGGTCCTACATATGGTCTATCCATGGAACATTTTCCTCCTCTTATATTCATTTATAGTATTTATTAACTCTTTTGTCCAATTATCTCTATCTTCTACAAATACCTGTGGACCCATATCTCCGGCAATACATACTACTAATTGTTTCATTGGTTGGCCAGTACGCTCTTCCCACATGATTGCATATGCTGCGCATTGCATAAAGTATGAACTAATCCATTCTTTCTTTTTAAATTTACGAGATGTTTTCCAGTCAATTATAGAATCTATGCCTTTCCATTGGCCTACTAAATCTACACGACCTGCTACACCTAAATGTTTTGAATACAATGGAGCTTCTTGTCTGTAAATTTTAGTAACGCATTCGTCTAATATGGGTTGTACATCTTTGAAGGTTTGAATATTATGTGGTAATTCATCCTTTAAATAATCAGGATTATTTTTTAAATATTCTTCTATAATATTGTGAACCTTTGTTCCACGAGTACTTGCTTGAGTTGAAATACGATTTGCTTCTTCTTCGCCTACACGTGCGCGCCACGCTTGTATTGCTTCCTCTGACAAAATTGAAAGAACAGTGGTAATTGAAGGATACTTATTTCCATCGGGATCTTCATAATGTCTACCTTTATCAGTAGTTACAGCTTCTAAATCATAGTAGCCTAAATCCACATCTTCATGTAAAAATTTCATCCAACACCCATATCAATTAGTTTAAAAGTTAGTAACATAAATCCCATCATCGTAAATTGAATAATAGTAGCAAATACAACGGTTTTTATAGCGTTATCTCCCCAGAACTTTCGATCAGTCTGATCCCATTCTTTTACTTGTTCTGGTGTAGCTGGTTCTGGAGCCCAGTAAATTCCAGGTTGACTTGCTGTTTTTAAATCAGCTGATGTAAATCTAAATTCAAGTTGTTCCATTAAGCATCTCCTGAGTCATTATAAAATCTCGTACAAGACCACTACGTACAATATCTTTCCAATCAAATTCAATATGGTCAAAATGTTTCATATTATTTAGAATATTTATAAACTGTAGTAAACCTCGTTTATCTGTATCTTTTACAAAATCTGATTGATAAAAATCTCCACTTAAAATAAACCTACAGTTTTCTCCAAGTCTTGTAATTACACTACAAAGTTCATGAAAATTACAGTTTTGAGCTTCATCAATAATAACTATAGCATCATGTATAGTAATACCTCTAATAAATGATGTTGTCATAAATTCTAATTCTTTAAATTGATTAAGTTTTTTCCAAGCCTCTTTATCTTGAAAGAGTTCGTTGACAACTGAAATATATAGATCTTGATACGGAGCTTCTTTTTCTTCTTTTTCTCCTGGCAAATATCCAATATCACGAGTTGGTACTACACTTCGTACTATAACAACTTTATTTTGTTGTTGCGCTTTATCAAGTACTGTTTTTAATGCATGATATAATGCAATAAAAGTTTTACCCGTACCCGCTGATCCGCTTAAAATTAAATGATTACCTTCATTATAACTTGCAAAAGCTTTTTCTTGATTTTTAGTTAGTGGCTCAAGCTGTTCAAGATGCTCTAAGCGCAACCTACTTGGTCTACTCATTTTGTTTTAATATTATCCTTATATCTTGGTGGAAGCCCACTCTTAATACGATCTTGTACTTCTTTCCAGCCATCACCAGCCATTTTTAAAGTACTTCCATCTTTACCTGTTATCATATTTAAAGCGCTTATTTGCTGTTTTAAATGTGGATTATTTTCTTTAAATTCATCCAATACTTTATATGACATAGTATGTTCTTCAATTTCGCCTGTATTAGAATTTAAGAAATCATATCTAGGCATTTTAATCTCCTCATAGTACTATCAATGTCGTTACAAAGGTAATCAAATAAATACCAATGCAAAAATTGTTCTTGTTTTTCTTTTTTAAACCAATCTAAATTATCTATAATGTTTGGCAGCTGTGATAATATTCTTAAATCATTTGTTACCCAATGGTATTCAGGATATCCATAAGAAACAATTGGTATATTATGCATCATACATTCTATACCCGCTGTACTGTTTTCTGTTATTGCGACTCTAGTGTGTGGTAAAATTGTATGTATCGATACGTAATCCTTTATAACAAGATGACCTCTTTTTTCCCAGGCCTGTATTTTTTTGTAAATATCTGGTGTAAGGTCCATGTTTTCTTTTTTATAATGTCTTGGATGTAATTTAATTACAAGATTTTCTAAATGTAGTTCATCAACTATGGCACAAAGTTTAGTCCAATGATTACCAAAAGAAAAACGAGTTACTGTTTCATCAGCAGGACATTGACCAATAATTAATATATGGTCATCAGGTACTCCCTCAGCATCTGACCAATTTCTTTCGTTATGGTAATCCCATTTATTTGCTTTATCATTTATCATTTGAGTAATATAATTTCTATTACTATCTGTAATTTTATAAAACTCGTATTCAAATGGTTCATCAAAAACTATACTTGAGCTATTTGCATATCCAATTTCGTCAATTGAAAAGAAATTACTTGAAGGACCTGTAGGTTTAAGAATTAAAGAGTCTAAGAACCTAGTTGATTCTGTCTCTTCTATAGTACAATGATTATAAAAATTTATATCAGCTGGTAAAGAATCTTCAACTTCTTCATGACCTAATATATCCATTGCATGTTTAGTACAATCTCTCATGTATCTAAATGCATTATTCCATGTGTATCTTTTATCTATAAATTTATATTTCACCTTGATATCCTTTCCACCAATTGGGAGCTTGTCTGCCCCATTCCCATTTAGCAAATGGTTTTGCGGCATGATAATAATTTCTGTAAGCTTGAACAGCATCACCATCTACTTTGCAATCTGGATAATGATTCATAGCTTGTGCAAATTCTGTAAGTCCACCATCTGGAATATTTTTTGGAGGAGTTTTAAGTAATTTGCCGATTTTTTGAAATGAAGCATGAACTTTATTTCTACGATATTCATACTCATTTGCCATTGATTCAAAATGTAAGTAATGCCATATATAATTTGCTTTAGATGCCATAGTCCAAGTAGTACATGGATGATACTTATGAACTGCAAGATAATATAAATTATCTCTCTCATCTCCAAATGTGTAATATTGTTGTATGGTTTTACCAGATTTTGATGGTCTTTTGACGGGAGTGCCATCAAGCATGCGATGAGCAGTTGATAGCATTTGAGCTGATTCAACAATCATTTTAGGTACATGCTTATCACAAAGCATTTGTGCAGCAAGTACGGGATCATCATCTAAAATAAAAATATTCATAATATATATTATACCACATTTTCAATGAAATGTAAAGGAGGTTCTAATGAACCTCCCAAAGTATGTCTTCCTTTGTATCATTTAAACAGTTTTTCATGTATTCAATCTTTTTGCCCATTTTATAGGCTAGGTTTGATTTACCTTTTTTTTCTAATCTACGTTGATAGTATACCGCCTCTGATATATCTTTTCGAAGGCGCTCGATTTGAGTTACACTCATAAAAATCTCCTTTAATATTAATACTATCATAACAAAGAAGTCTTATACCTTTTTACCTCCTTTAACTGGCTTTACTAATAGACCTGGAAAGGTATCACTCACAAATTTACTTGTAATACCTTTGTAGTTCAATTTTCGATCTTTTGCAGCGATGAGCATTTCAGCATCATCAGCATGAATAGATTCAAGTAATTGAATAAATAGACTTTCCCTACGTATTGGGTCTACTTGATTTGCTACTGGTCCTTTAAAAAAGTATTTAAATCTACGATGAGCTTTTAAAAGACTATCGTATTGATAACCTTCTGGTGCATCATCAGATTTATAGGGTGGTTTTCCTTCGGGTAATACTGATACAACATCAGCATCAAACTGAATTCTTAAAACATCTCGTAATGCTCCAGAGTTTTGAGCTCTAAGATATGACATACGATCTGTTTTTTTAATAATTTTTGAAGCTTCAGTTAGTACTTCAGATATTAATTTTTTAGCCATTGTAAAATTCCTCCACGACTTCAATCAAGTGATTACATCTTTTTTTAATTAAATAATTCAAGACTTTCATATTTGGCGTTTTTGCCTGTTCATTAAAATTATTTATAATGAATTCTTGTAAGTTTTCTGGAATATCAGTTAAATCAATTAATTTTTTATTTCTTTGATAATTCCTATATGTATCTTCATCCATTGCTTCTTTAAGATTATCTGATACTTCTAGCCATTCATCAATTTTTGATTGTCTTAAAGGAGTTTGTTTTGCTTCACTGACAAAGGTATCATCTGCAGATAGTACGTTAGGTATACCATCTCCACTATCTCCTCTCATAATATGATTAAATGCATAAGTTCTAGGATTCTTATCAATTACAAGCTTTTTTTGTATTGGGCTAAATTGTTTTACATTTTTAAATTTTTGCAATTGTATAAAATCTTTGTCAGAAGATACAATCATTACAGGTTCATCCATTCCAAACTCTTGTGTTTGCATTGTTAAAGTACCAATCACATCATCAGCTTCTATACCTTCTAAATGTATTACTTTGTACGGTAAATAATCTCTTATTTCATCTCTTACTAAATGCAATATTCTAAATATTTCATTCCAGTCTTGAGAAGACTCTTCTCTATTTTTTCTTCTATGAGCTTTATAATATGGAAAATAATCTTTTCTCCAAGTATTCATTCCATCTGCGCAAATAACAACTTGGCCATATTCATCGCGGTATCTTTTATTATACATTCTAATACTATTAAGTATCATATGTCGAATCATCGATTCATCATTTAATTTTTGTACAATAATATTACTAATAGCGATTTGGCTATAATCAATCAGTATCATCAAAATCCTCAGGTAAAAATTCAATCATAAGTTCACGAGCTATTTCATTCTCTTGAGCCATTTTTTTAATTTTGATATAGAGTCTGTCAAGATCTCTATGTAGTATGTGTGGTATACCAGTATGACGTGTAAACATAGCATTTAAAAGATTTACTATAACAAACATATCTCTTGATTCTCGATAAGTTTCATCTCTAAATTCAAGATTTATAAATAACTTTCCTATACCACCGCTTTTAATTTCTTCTTCAATACAATCGTGTAAATAAACAGAAGAATCAATACAAAGATCTGACAATCTTTTTATTTCATCAACTTCTTTATTAATTTCTTTTTTTCTACGTTCTTTCAGTCCTGGAAATGGTATTACTTTTCCCATCACGCCTCCTTATCGATATCCCACTTAATCCTTTTTTCATAATTAGGTTTTCTAATTTTATCGTACCATTTCTTTTTTTCTTGATCAGTTCTATACTGAGATATCCAATTGCGACCGTTTTTTTCAGCTTGTTTAAAAACTAAATTAGTAAACATAAGTGGTACAACAAAGGCCATGTGAATTATAATCGATGTTACAATATCGTAATTGAATCCCATATAGACTGTAGCAACTATACCAAAATAAGCACTCCACATTATAAAAAGTACAAGAGTAAAATATGCTTGTATAGATGGATCAGCTATATATCTAAGCGGATTGTATCTGTTATCCATAACTAATCTCCAACAGTCAATAATCCACACAATTAATTTTTGAAATATATTATATTTTTCCATAATAGTTATATTATACCATACTTTCAGTCATTTGTAAACAAGTTTTTCACACTTTTTGAGCCTATTCTACAATTAATTATACCATTATAGTATTTATCAGATAACAATACTTCTCTATCAAATTGCTCTTTAGTTTCCATATACGCGCATTCGCCTTTAGTTTTACACAGATGTAATATTTCTCTATAATAAACTTCTTCTCCTTGTATTTGAACTTCTTCTTGTAAATGTTTATTAGAACCAAAATATGTTTTCCAATCAGATTCGACTTTAAGTCTCTGACGTCTTTTACGTTTTTTGGTAATAGGTAAGGTTTTTGATTTCCAAAAGAATTTTTTGCCTACATACATTCTTCCAGTTGCTCTGTTAGTTATAATATAAACGAATCCATAATAGTCTTCTGGTGAAAAATTTTCTGGTGGCTGAAACGGACGGCCTTTATATATCCACTCACTCATCAAAATTTAATTCATCGATATCATCATCAGTAGGTTCGCCGCAGTGCGGACAAAAATTAATTTTCACTTCTCGATCATCTGGTCTGATGACAAATTTATTGTAACAATATTCGCAATCTAAAATCATACTTGATTACTGACCCATTTTACAAATTGATCGTAACCACCTATAATTTTTCCATCTTCAATTGAGTTATTTAACACTCTAATTTGAGGGAAAGTTCTTGCTCCTGGAAAGAGTTCCATAAGCTCTTCTCTATCAAAATCTCTTTCAAGTTTGAAATATTCGTATTTATTTTTTGTTTCTTGAATAAATTGTTGTGCTACGTGTACGGCTTTATCGCAATATGGACAAAAGTCCTTTCCATAAATTTCAATAATCACTTCATTGTCTCCTCTATAAATTCACTTAAAGTTTCTATTTCTTTATCAGATAGCATACCAGCTTGAGCCCACATAGTTGAACTCATAGAACCGATTGTTTCTTTGTTTTGATATGCATATAATCTATTACTTATATATTCAGCATTTTGTCCAGCAAGTCTAGGAAATGCTCCAATTCCTTGGCCATCTTGACCATGACATGCTGCGCAACCAGCCCAAAGTCCTCTTACAGAACTAAATGGATCTTCTGCTGCAGCTGCTTGAGCTTCCATAAGTTGGTCTACAACTGATCCATGTTCTTTTACATATTCTGCATAGCATTCACCTGTGCATGAATGAGCTCTTGAATATCCTTTATACTCAAGATTTTGATAAGTGACTCCCATTAAAGCAGCCATAAAAAATAAAATAGTTACAATATATTTAATCATAATGATAATCCTTTTAATGTTGAAGTATCAACGTCTTGCTTTACTCCACCAATAACATAAGAACTAATTTCTGTTTCTTGTGGAGCAACTTGAACATTGCCACCGCTGATCCATTTTTCTGTCCAAGGTAATGGATTCATTTGACCTACTGTATATGGACAAGATAAATTGACAGCTCTCATTCTTTTAGCTCCAATCCATTCGATATAATCTTTTAAAATAGTTTCATTAAGACCAATCATTGAACCATCTCTAAAGAGATATTCTGCCCATTCTTTTTCTTGTTCTATAACATTTTCAAAAAGTTTTATACATGCGCCTTCTTGCTCTTTTGCAATTTTTTGCATTTCAGTGTCTTCTTCAAGCAATCTTTTTATCATAACTGTAGTACCAGCTAAATGAGTATTTTCGTCTCTTGCAATAAACTTAATAATCTTTGCGTTACCTTCCATTTTTTTAAGTTCTGCAAAAGCCCAACTACAAGCAAAAGATACATAGAATCGTATTCCTTCAAGAGCATTTGCGCTCATGAGACACATATATAAAGATCTTTTATGTTCTTTTTTATTTGTTGGTGCATTATTATTTGTTATTAAATCATCATAATATTCGGCAATATCGTTACCGCATTCAAGAATTTGTTTAACATCTAAAAGGTTATCAAATACACTACTTGGATCAGGGTAAACATTCCTAATAATATGAGTATAAGATCTGCTATGAATAGTTTCGAAAAACGACCATGTTTCAATCCATGTTTCAAGTTCTGGTAAAGATACGATAGGTAAGAATGCAAGATTTGGAGCCCTCCCTTGGACTGAGTCTAATAAAATTTGTCTTTTTAAGTTAGAAGTAAAGATATGTTGTTCGTGTTCTGTAAGTTCACTAAAATCTTTTTTATCTTTAGATACATCAACCTCTTCTGGTCTCCAAAAGAATCCAAGTTGTTTATCAGTAATTTTTTCTATTTGTGGATATTTAACTTGATCGTATCTTGCGATATCTACTCCATCGTCAAAAAACATATTACGTGTCAAATGTGATTTTTTATTTCTTTTTAATATTGCCACTTTCAAATTCCTTTAATTTTTTAAGTTCTCTATTTACTATTTTTTCTAAGTCTTCTACATCTGGAAGCATATCCCAGTCTTCAAATTTTGCAGCTTTCGCAGTCTTCGTCGTCGATTGTCGAGTCAATTGACTCAAATTGTTGGACTTCTTCATCCTTTATTTCTCCTGCACCGTCATAAGTATTAAAATAGTACAATTGTTTTAAGCCGTACTTATATGCTGTAAATACGTCTTGAATCATCACAGACATTGGAATCTTATTGTCCTCGTAATTTTCTGGATTATAAGATGTGTTTACGGATATTCCTTGATCGATATATTTTTGTAATATCCCGCATATAGCTAAATATCCTTCTGGTGATTTTTGATCCCACAAAAGATCGTATTTATTTTTTAAATGATGGTAACCTGGTACGACTTGTGCCATTACACCATCTTTACTTTGTTTGTATGATACTAAAGCTCTAGGAGGTTCAATACCATTTGTACTATTACTTATTTGGGCGGATGTTTCAGCTGGCATTAATGCCATTAAAGTAGAGTTTCGAATTCCAGTCTCTCTGAGTTGCTGACGCAAAACTTTCCACGGGAAACGTTCTCTAGGCTTTATTAATGTATCTATCGCCTCTTTATAAGTATCAATCGGAAGTATTCCATCGGAATATTTCGAACTTGTATTATATATCATTCTTCCTTTTTCAGCAGCAAGGTCTGCACTTGCTTTTATCAAATAATATGACCAAGCTTCTGCATATTCATCAACAATTTTATATGCTGATTCATCATATTTTAAACCTCTTTTTGCTAGAAAATAAGCTAAATTGATAATACCCACACCGAGTGGTCTTCTTGAGAGTGTACCTTTTTTTGCTGCTTCAATTGGGTAGCTTTGATAATCCAAAAGCTCATCCAAAGCACGAACAGCAAGAGTACAATATTTCTCGAAGTCCGCAGGCTCATTTATCAAACCCCAGTTGATTGCTGATAATGTACATAACGATATTTCTCCTTTTTCATCGTCATAACTATTGAGTGGTTTAGTAGGTAAATCTATTTCACAACAAAGATTACTCATGCGAATTGGAGCAATATCAGGTTTAAAAGCTCCATGCTCATTTGCATGATCTACATTCATGAGATATATTCTGCCTGTTTCTTTTCTTTCAGTAATAAATGCTGAAAAGACTTCAAGAGCTGGTAAAGATTTTTTCCTAATCGAAGTTTTTCTTTCATACATTTCATAAAGCTCTTGAAATTTTTCTTGATCAGCAAAAAATGCTTCATATAAACCTGGTACATCATTTGGATCGAAGAATGTAATATTACCGCCTTGAATAAGTCTTTCATACATTAGTTTATTAAATTGAAATGCATAGTCCATATGACGTACACGAGTTTCTTCTGTACCTTTATTATTTTTAAGTACAACTAGATCTTCGAATTCATAATGCCAAATTGGAAGGTATACTGTTGCAGCACCTCCACGAACTCCGCCTTGAGAACATGATTTTACAGCTGACTGAAAATATTTTAAGAACGGTATAAGCCCAGTATGTACAACTGAGCCATCTCCAATCTTAGCACCTAAAGATCTAATATTACCTGCGCCTATACCTATACCGGCTTTCTTACTAATATATTTTACGATAGAAGTAGCGGTAGCATTAATAGAGTCAAGAGAATCGTCAGACTCAATGAGTACACAACTAGAGAACTGACGGGTCGGGGTCCTAACTCCTGCCATAATTGGTGTAGGTAATGATATATAAAATTGCGAAATCGCATCATAATACTCCTTTACATATTTAATTTTATTTTCTTTGTAATTACTGAACAATGTCGCAGCAATCATCATATACAGAATTTGAGGAGTTTCAAAAGGTTTTTTAGTTTTACGATTTTGTACTAAATATTTTCCTCTAAATTGTTCCATTCCTGCATATGTAAAATTATCATCGCGATCATGCTTAATATAATTATTAAGTTCATCAATTTCCTCAGAGCTGTATTTATCTAATATTTGTTTATCATATACGCCTTCTTCAATGTTTTGAACAATGATTTGTTTTAAATGACAAGGCTGATAATCGCCATAGACTTCTTTACGTAATTTATAACTAATTAATCTTGCAGCTACAAATTGATAATTTGGTGTATTCTCTGAAATAAGCTCGGCTGCTGATTTAATAAGTAATTCATGTATATCATATGCTGGTATCTTATCAAATAGTTGTATATTTGCTTTAAGCTCGATTTCAGACATGGACACTCCGCTGATACCTTCAACTGCCCATTCTAAAACTTTATGTACTTTGTTTAAATCAAAAGGTTGTATACTTCCATCACGTTTTGTGACATTAATTGACATAGTGCTAATTCCATTCATTATAATTATATATTATACCACAAATCAAGCGATTTGTAAACGATTATTTAATCTTATTTTCTAAAATTTCTATACGACCGGCGAGGGTAAGAGTTTCTTGCTCGAGTTCTTCGATTCTTTTGAGCAAAAGAGGATGTTTAATGAACCATTTTTCTTCTTGCTTTATTATATCTAAACCAATTTTTTCTTCTAACCATTTATCAAGTTTCAGTATTTTTGGATGATTTTTTACATAAGGAATTTTTAGAGTAAATCTAAAAATATTTAAAATTATTTGAAACATTAGTCTTTCTTCTCTATTGCTACGCCAACGCCAGGTTCGCCTTTGATTGTTACATTTCGATAGTAAATAATTACTTCACCAAGTTGATTGATATATCTTTTAAGTTCTTGCATATCTTCAGCCATTACTTTATAATCACCAATTGTTGTTGCAACAAAAAGAATTTCTCCATTATTCTGTTCTTTCATTTCATCTAAAAATCGATCAAGATATGTATAACCTTCAGGCCATTCAGGATTTTCTCTTTCTGATAAATCACAAGACTTTGGTCTTTTCATTGAACCATCTTCTTGTTCTACTTTTTTACATAAATTAGTTATTCGAGCTTCTGATATAACGTACCATTTTGGTGCTGTTAATTGAACAGGCCTTGGTAAGTCAGGTTGCATAATATCTATTTCAATAGGTTTTGATACAACATCTATTTTTTTAGTTCCAAATGTAGAACAACCACTAATTATCAGTGCTAGGATCAGTAAGCTTATAAAGTTCTTCTGTATCATTTTCTAAACCCTCCATTACTTCTTCACTTGCTTTATTCATTCTATTTTCTATAAGACCAGGTTTTTTTAAAGCAAGCATATCTAAATTATGTCTGGAAAAAATTGCTAAATATTCTGCTTTTTCAGCTTCAATTTCAGCATTTCTTCTACTCATATTCATAAGTGATTTACCTTGTTTCTCATAAGATTCTCTTAAGGCTTCCATAGCTTCAGCTTGTTCTTTAACTGCTGCCTCAAGCTTAACATTATTTTCTTTTAATGTTTGATTCTCGCTATATAGCCACCAGCCTCCTAGGCCGAGAACTAATATTATAGCAATAAAAAATTGTTGCATTATAATTCCTCAATTCTAAAATGTAAACCCTCAGTAGAACGTATTTCTACATTCTTACCTTTATTATCTATAAACTTTAAAAGTTTGTCTGAGGATTTTAATACTTTTCGAGCAATGAATTCACGATCATCGCTATCGCCGTATTTAGCATTATAACTTACTGTGATTTTATATTCAGTTCTGAATAAAGATATTATCCACTTAATTAGATTTTTTAAGTGCTTCACGTGCGGATCTCCTTGCGAGAATGCGTTCGACGAACTTTTTACCTTCTTTAGTTCGTCCATCATATAATCTTGCTTTCTTTTTGTGTTTTTTAATTTGTGCTTTAGTTAAACCAGGCTCTCCATCTGGACCAACACCAAGTCCAGCAATATTACCACCACCTACAGAATTAGCAGCTGCGTCTTCCCACATATCCTGATAATCTTTAAATGTCATTCTATTTTTCATCTGGTAATATTCCGTGTTGTTATGTATATATTTTGTCCTGTTTGTTGATGTATTACTTTGTATATATTTATATGACTAAATGTTTCAACTGGGTCAAGATGTTCATTTACAAGGATTGAGCCAGTAACAAGTTCTCCAGTAGATATAATTGCAACTTCTTCTGTTAAGTCATATCTTCCTGGCAATAATTGATTACCATCACAATAAAATACTGATTCTTGAATTTCGTCTTGTATAGGCTCATCAAGATATTCTTCTAATATTGCTAATATTTCTTCTTCAGTCATACCAGTATTTTCTTTTATAAGATATAAAGCAGCGCCATATCTTGCAATTATTGAACTACCACCTGGTACTTTAGCTAAAAGCTTTTTGATATTAAAAACAAGTCTATGGAAAACAGTGTATGATGATTTTTCTTCTGGTGTTTTGAGCTCTCTAGATTTTTTAAGTACTTTACCGTCTTGATCAACAATACCAAGTTCAAAAGCTTTAGTTTTATTAAAAGGAGTTACAAGCATTTTTAGAAATCTAAATGCGTAAAATAAATCTCCTGTTCTTGATAGTAATCCCATTATAGTTTCCTTAATACGTCTACAATATATGGGTCCATGCCCACATCTACTCTTTCATCTTCTGGTAAGTAATGGAGATAAACTAAAAAGGGCTTAATGTAATGATAGTGGCTTTCTTCAATTTTAAACCATATCATTTTATTACAGGCTTTTATACCAAAAACATTATATAAAACTATCAAGTGATTGAGTATTAGTCTCTCTTGTAATTCACCTGTTAATTCATACCTAGTTAGTAATCTTTTCAGATACTTAAACCTACTTAGATCTTGTTTAAACTCTTCAACATCTGTACACTCTGGGTTGTTATAATGTTGAGTAGCAAACATCCTAAAATTTTTACTTGTCAATTCATCAAAAAGTTTCATCATATATTATATATAATGAATTACTTAGTCTGATTCTTTATCTGCTTCGTAATTCTTATCTACGTAATCAAAAAATTCTTTTTTCTTATCGCCTTCAAGTTCATCAGGTGATGATACACCAAACTTTTTAAGAGCTTTATTAAAGAATGCCTGATATTTTTTTTGTTTTTCAGACTGTTCTTTTTCTTCTTCTTTTTCGACTTCGTCTTCTTTCATTACAGTGCCGTCTTCTTTTTCGCCTGATTTTTTAACGACATGCATTTTTTTGAATTTCTTTTCGCCTTCAGGTCTTGGCTCTTCGACTTCATCGACTTTTTTCTTCTGCTCTTTCTTTGGTGCTTTTCCTTCTAACACATCAGAAACCGCGGAAGCGATATTTTTAGTTATTTCGTCATTTAATTTCATTAGTTAAGTACTCCCATTGCTATTATCCATTCCCAAGTTATTGCAGCGACTAAGCCACCTGCTATTAACCAGAAAACTTTATTAATTATATTGACCGTGCTAGTATTTTGAGTCACCATATTTTCTAAACGATCCATTCTATTTATAAGATTTTGTATTTGTTCGCCCTGTTGTTTATTGAATTCTGTTAAAGTTACTATTTTTTCTTCGGCACGTGCTAAAGATACAATGGCATCAGCCATCTGATCTATTTTTTCTTCTAAACGGTCCAATCTTTGAGATTGAATTGTATATACTTGATTATCATCCATTTTTTCTAATTATCCTACATTTAAGTGTGTTATAGCCTTTGATTAATCGATGATACTCACCTTTTTGAATATCAAAAATCATGCCTTTTTTAAGATGATATGGCAAGCAATTTTCAAACTGTAATTGCCAACCTTCTCCTTCTATAATTTCTATTTCTCTATCTTCGTGATCACGATGCCATACATATTCTTCGTTATCGCGTTCAATGTCAAATGTCCTTACTTCTCCGCCTACATCGTAATCGGATAAGAATGGATAATCAAGTCTACCAGAAATAGTTGCCGCCACCTTTTAATCCTAATTCTTTTGCGTACTTAGGTAATCTACAAGCCCAATAACCAGCTGATAGTTTATCTGTTTTAGTATCGCATTTATGACGAGCTGCAAAACTTCTTGCTGCATCTCTGTCATTAATATCTGATCTTAAACCGCCTTTTGCATCGCCAAATTCAATTTTCTTTACATTACCTGTTTGTGGATTTTTAACATACACCACGTATTTCTTATCGCCACCAGATCTTTTTGGCTTATTTAATTCTGGTTCTTCAACCATAGGAGTTTCCAATGGAACATGAGAACCTTCATAGAGTCCAAACTTTCTATCAAAGTTTTTAAAGCTAACCACCGAACTCATGTCCTGCAACTCTCCTCATTTGTTTTTTATACTCAGCAAAATCTGGTTTTGATTTATAGAGTTTAATCGATATTTCAGGTCTTTCTTTGCCTTTAATTCTCCAATTGTAACCTTTTTCTTTATGCTCAGGATCAGTGGTTTTTACAACTCTTCTTTTATAACCTTGTTCCCAAGTTTCGCCTTTATATTTACCTTCACCTTCATCTACAGACTCGCCTTTTGCTCTGTCCATAGCAGCTTGAGTTGGCGCTCCTTTGTCGCCTTTTTTTCTCATTGGCTTACCAGACTTTCTTCTTTTATGTATATTAGCCCAAAGACCAGGTCCCTTTTCTTTAAGGTCGTCTTCAGTTGCCATAGCATAAAATGTTTTAAATGTTATCATTTTTTTATATCGTATCTAAATGTTCTATTTTTCTGTTGGCCTTTTTTTGTTATTTTATAACCAGCCATTTTTGCTAATACTTGTAACTTAGGTAATCCCTTTTCAAATTGTTGTTTAATTGAAAGTTTACTAAAATCATCTTCAATTTTACTGAGAATTGAGCGAACAATCTCCATGTCATTAGCAACTAATGGTGCTTCATCGACTTGTTTTTGCTCTCTTAATTCAAAAAAAGTTTTCATTATTTACCCTGATCGACTTTATTCTGTAAAAAGTCAGTAGCTGAATCTAAATAGTCTGCAGCTTTTACTAATTTGTTTACCCACCATGATGGATATTCTGAATCAGGTTTTACCTGAGCTAAAAGCTGTTCAGCATTTCTTTTTAAAGATGTTAATTGATTCTTTACATTTGCAGAATCAACATGACCATCTTCTTTTGCAACAACTTGTTTTCTATATGCTTCTTCTAAGTTCATGATAATAACTTTTGAATTTCAGCTTTAATTTTTTTAAATTCTGGACTACCATGTTTTACACCCATTAAGGAGTTAAACATTCCAGCTAATTTTTCTTGATCAGCTGGCTTTAATTTTTTTCCTTCTTTGACGACTGATTCATTGGCTACTTTTAATGCCTTTGCTACTTCTTTATTTTTAGTTAATCCTTTTTTAAGTTTTTCTATTTCTTTCACAGCATAGTTCATAGCACCACCTAGGTCCAATGCAAGTTCGATAGCTTTCTTAACGGTTGCGTCCTTAGCTGCTTTCTTTGCTGATGGATTATCTCTATAATATCTATTAATTTCCGCGCCAGTCAGTTTAGATTTACCCATTTTAGATAAAGGGTCAACCTTGCCACCACGAATTTTTTCTCTTAATTCTTTAAATTTCATTTTAACTCCCTCTTACTTTTGCGGCTAAGTCTTTATCGGCTTTGCCCCATGTTCCTTTTGATTTTGTTACAAAGGAATTGACTCTTGCCAATCCCCATTGAACTGCAGTCGTTCCTGGTCTATGACCAGTTCTCCAAGCAGCAACTCCTCTATCAAATACTTTTTTAAGTATTCCATAAGGCATTCCACTTTTTTCAGCTTTCTTTTGTAAAGCTTTTTTAGTGTCTTGTTCGGTAATTACAAAGTCTTCAAATGTTAAATGTTCAGCCATTTCACCATACATTTGTTTAAATTTCTTTGTATGCTTTGATGGTTTGGTTTTAGCAGTTGCATCACCAGGAGCTGGCTTATAAGCTGCTGGATTATCATCATCCATTTTTGACTGTTTTGCAAATTGAGCGGCTCTTTTAGACTTTGTTGATTTACCAAGACCTTTATAATATCCAGCTGGCTGTGAACCTTTACGTTTACCAATATCTGGATCTTCTTTTTCTTTTACAAACTTTGAAAAAGGAGTGTCTTTAAGATATTTCTTTAATGCTGAATCTGTTCCAAGTTCATTATATTCAACTACATCATCAAGCCAAAGTCTTTTCTTAACATCATTTGCTTCTACCATAATATAATTTGTTCCACATACAACGATTTTTCCTACTTCATTTGTCTTTTTAATTTTTACAGTATCGCCTACTTTATATAAACTTCCTTCTATGTATTCTTCTCTTGTTTCTGATACTGGTGTTAATTCAATATGATTTCTAAAGTTATGAGATTCCTTAAGTCCCATACCTTTACGTACTGCGTTAAATAATTCTGTTGGTGAAAAATTAGATGGGAGCCCTTTGGCAAATAATTGTAAATCATTTTGTTGAGCGGCAGCTCGCATCTTAGAAGCAGACATACCTGCTGCACCTTCGGCGTCTGGATCTCTTTCCCCTGCGTTAACTATGTTTATTGAACCTTCAAAGTTGTAGAAGCCATGTTTAGCTTTTTTACCATTGTATTTGTTAAGTAGTATATCAAACTCTTTTAGTCTATCAGAGCCTGCGACCATTGTAATTTTTGTAAATCCTTGGTCATAAAGTTTTACAGCAATATCAAGTACGTTACGTACATCCATATCTGCCATTACGTTACGTGCATGTTTTGGAAACATTTTACGTAAAAATTTTACTTTATCTTTAAAGATGAGTGGATTTTTCTTGTTATCTACTGATTTTGATGCGTATATTCTGTATATACCACCACGTGAATGTTTTTTAAGAGCGTCAAAAAGTTTCTCATGACCAATAGTTGGCGGATTAAATCTTCCAAAAACGAAAGTTACTTCTTTTGATTGTTCTGTTAAAAAATCACTAAATGATTTAATCGACATATGTATCCTCGGTTTCCCATTAGCCTGGGTTATCCCAGCCTTTTATAATATCTTTGCTGAAGTTATTAGTTGAAAATTCTAAACGATCAACTAATTTTACAGCTCCACCTTCCATACGATCTATAGCCACAAAGCCTTCTACACCGGTGACTTTAAATCCGGATTTTGTTTTTACAAAGGTATCAATTTTTGATAGCTTGTTTAGTTTATTTATAATAATTAATTTGCTATCGACAATTAAATTTTGTAAATCAAACACTAGTTGTAGGTTTTTCATATTTTTTTTATCAAAAAATTTCATTAATTCGTCTTGTTTTGCTTGTACTCCAGCCTTTCCTTTAGGAGATTTAAGCTTTGATGCTTGTTTAGCATACCTATCTTTTACAAAATCTATTAATCCTGCAGCATGTTTTTTAGTATTTTTTATACGTTGTCCTTTTCGAACCATTGTATTATTATATACATTAATAACTAAATTTAATTCTTTATTTGATTCTATTTGTTTTAAAGTTGAAGCAGCAATTTGTCTAAATATTTTACCAGCATCGGATAATTTTTTTGATACTTCTAAATTATCTTTTTCTGTAAATGTAGCTGTACCGGATAAGTCTCTGAGTGTCGCATCAGTCATCCAGACTTTATTTGTTTTTTTCAACTTTGGTACAATTTCTCTACCAAATTCTGCTTTCATATTTTCGAATTGCGACCCGCTATACGTCGTGTGCCATACGATCCCGATTTCAGCCTTTGAAATCTCTTTAGCAAGTTGAGTGTTAGTAGGGACAGCATAAACAATGGTATTAGGATGAAAAGTAATATGTGGTATTCCATTAATATTTTCCTTTTTTAAATCTCCCTTTTCAAACATAAAGTCGCCTTGAATAACTCCAGTTATTCCTAAGTCTTTAAGATTATCAAATGCTAATTTAAGTTTTTTGTTAAGGTCTCCTGAAGTATCTGCATTTATATCATCATGATTTTTATACACTTTAGGGTTTTTTGCAAATATACCTTTCTTTGCTACAAAAAATTTGCCATCACTGGGGTCAATTCCAGCGAATACGGCGGGGGCTCCGTCCCATTTGACGGTAACGTCTATTGGTGCTTTTGCGTTGCCGCTCAACATATCCCTCATTGATCTGAGCGCTAGGATAGCCTGGCGAGCCCCCTTAACTCCACCGTCCAAGATTAAATCCTCAATATGAGTCATATGAGTGTTCTTGGCTTCGGCTAAATATTGGGTAAATCTCATTTTTTCATGTCCTTAGTTTTTTGTTTCAATTTTTCTAAATGATCAGTCCAGATTTTATATGCATCTCTTAAATTTGCTTTTTTCTCTGGATCTTTAGTTCTTTTAATTGCTTCCTTTGCGCGTTGTTGCATAACAAGAGTTGCTTGTACTTTATGAGCATGCTCTCGATCGGCTTTATTAATAATTGTGATACCTTTTCTTGCTGTTTCGGCATCTTTAAATCCAAGACCATGTATTGTTCCTCTTGGATCTTCATCAGTATATAAGTCACTGTGCTTTGAACTACCAGCATGTTGACCTTTTTTACGAGGTGTCCTTTTATCAGCTTCTAAAAATGTTTTAAAACTCTTCATAATTCATATATTGTTCTAATTTACTTGCAAGTAAAACACCTGATTTAAAGTCTGACGGATAGTGTAATCCAGCAATTACTCTTCCATATCCACAAATTCTTGCTGCTTTAAGTAATTCATTTCTTAAACTATTATATTTATTTGCATAATGATATGCAACCATGAGTGGCTGCACCGCATGACCAGATGGATATGATGGCGATTTTGATGTTCCAGTCTTAAATCTTTTTAATTCAATATTGTGGAAAGCTGCTACTTGATATGGTCTTGGTCTATTAAAATGATTTTTATAATGTCTAATAATAGGTACACATTGCTCTTCAATAAATTCAATTACATTATTATCATATTCTAAATTTTCTCTGTCTAAAACTTTTTTAATATAGTATGAAGCATCTGTATCACAGTTTTTATATTCTTCAATATCTTTTGGAGTAGCATTTTCAATTTCAGCAACTACTAAATCAACTTCAGGTAATTCTGGTGGTGGTGGAGGTAATTGAATCTTTTGCCAACCTTCATTAAAAATTTTAATCTTTTTATACTTAGGCGCTTTGAGTTTATCCTGAGGAGCAAATACTTGTATATCTTCTTTTAAAAACTTTTTAAATCTCATGAGTATACCTTAACATATGAGCTTGAATCTTCTGATTTAGACCCAGCATAATTTACAATTTTAGTAATCCATCTATTGGCTTTAGGACCTGTATTACGTGAAAGATAATAACAGATATATAAACATCCGAGTTTAGATGAAATCCAATTTGTATCTTTACTTTCAAGTTTCTTTAAAAAATCTTCATACTTATCGTTTTTATAAAACTCTTGATACATTGCCCAAAATATAGCAATACCTTTTTTATCTTTTTTCTTATCAATTGCTTTAGCCATTTTATAGACGCCTGATTTAAATTTTGGCAAATTCTTTCTAAAAATTTGTTTTGCAGCATCTTGCATTACACCCCAACTTGCACCACCACCTCTTGCTGTTTTTAGAATAATTTCAGCTTTAACAGTTCCTCCAGGTGAATTATCTTTAAGAGCCATTTTTCCATCATCAAATACAAGTGTTGCTCCTTTATTAGACCAAAACTCTCCTCTTTGTTCTCCTTGTAAAAGAACTTTAAGAAGTTTATGATCGTCTGTATCAGGCGGAAGTTTTACATTATAGTCGGTAAGTTTTGCCTTTTTAACAACGAGCTTAAGTGATATACCAACGAGAGTTCTATTAACAAAGGCTTCTAAAATAGATTTGTTTAATGCTAATACATTATCTGTTTTTAAATTTTTAAGTTGAAATGATTTATCAATTGCCCATATATCTCCAGGATTCCATTTATCATCTTTAAGAGCAGGTAAATCTGAATTTTTATAAGCAACATTTTTAAGAGCGTATATACCGTTCATAAGCTTACTATTTCTGTGAAAAGTATGATTCCTATGAATATATTTGTTTTTAATAAGTTCTACTGCTGTAAGATAAGAAGAATCAAACCATGAACCTTCTACACTTAATACTTCATCAAGTTTTGCATCAACAAAAACTTTTTTATATGCCAAGCTTAAAATTTCATGAGTAAAATAATCTTTATCTTGTACTCCATGATCGAGCATTGCTTGGCACATTACACATTGATGAGATTCAGTAATTTTTGTATTTAGACTACCGCCACCCGATCCTCCTCCACCACCAAATACTGATGACTTACCGAGATCAGATGTAGTATAAGGATTGCCTTTAGTATCAAGAAATGATACAGCAAATTTTTTATCAGATTGATCTTTTTTAAATGCTAAAAGCTTTTGAATGGTATCAGGCGTATTTTCAATAGTGATTGATCCGCCTTTTGCTAATTCTACTGGTTTTCCATCTTTAACAAGCCTTAAAAGAATATCTATACGAGCTTCACCTGTTATACTATTTGGCTTTTCTAATTCAGCAGGCGTAAGTTTTACAGCTTCTTGTAATGGCTTGAAATTTTTAAATCGCATAGTTATATCCTAAATATAATATATCTATTTATACGATTTTAAGCGTCAAAAAATGGATTAGGTTTGATTTGACCTGTGTTGTCAAATCTAATAATTTTTTCTTTATGTAATCGAGTTACTGTTCTTTCAGCGCCTTCACGTATACCAATTGTATATGCTTGCTGAGCGCATATTATCAAAATGCCGGCATATAATAAATATTCTATCATATTGATATTCTTTCAAGGTTAGTTTCTAATCCTTTTTTATTCATACCAACTTGGAACATTATTGCTTCTTTTATTGAACCAAATGTATATTCAGCTTTTGTAACTCCTTTAATTTTTGCTGTAACTTTAAAGGCTTGTATTTTACCAGGTTCTGTTTTCATGGACATAAACGTCAATCCTCTCTGCATGTCTTAGAGGCAAGCTTTGAAAATATGCTGTACGATGTCTTCCATCAGCAAGAGCAGCAGCCACTCTAGGACCTCTTGGTTTTAATGTAACTCTAAACTTTGTTTCCGAGTACCTATTTATATATTTAATTAATTTTCGCAAATCTTCAATTTGTAACATTGATGATGCATCTTCGATATGTGCTGTAAATTGATATGCTTCAGTTCTTTCCATTAGTGACTCCTTAATTTATTATTCATATATACACCTTCGAAAAAAAAGTGTTCAAAAAATTCTTCAATATTTCCATAAGATGTTAACTCACCTCTTGCATGTAAACTAAATAAAGCTTTATCAAAGTTAATATCTCTATCTTTTTTTGCTGTCATGAGTTTAAATTCTTCTTCAGTAAGTTTAACCTCTTCTGGATAACCAGTTGCGATATGCTCAAACTTAGCTTTATATACATTTGGCTCTATTTCTGTTTTTTCGCCGCTTATTGGATTAATCATAAATTTTTTCATACAAAACTCCCGTCTCTTTTAGTACCCCTTATAACACCTGAACAATATCCAGGACCATAAACAGTTCTTCTATTAATTTCAAAACCATCATAAATATTTCCTCTTGCTTTATTTAAAGCTGGTCCAGCCCAGCCTGATGCGAGAAGAATATCACCTTCTAAAAATTTTTCATGTGTTAAATTTATGAAACCCCAGCATGAACGGCCTGTTTCATTTTGTGTATAGATTCTAACGAATTTTCTACCTTTTGAATAACCAACACTATAGTCTTTGAGGTTTGGAAAATCTTCATAGTGTTGTCTTTCTATATCTTTACAAAGATTCTCAATTTTTTCTATTAGTTCTTTTTTCATTTTTTACTCCTTATCAATTTTGAATATAGTTATATTATATCACAGTTCAGAGCAAATGTAAACGTTTTTTTTAATTTTTTTGAAATTGTTACACAATTGTAACATAAGGAAAGAGGGGAGCCGAAGCTCCCCATGATTCTATACTTCTTCTTTTACAAAAGTGTAGATACCATAAGCAAGTGCTAGCCAAGCTAACCACTTAATTACTCCACCAAAGATAATGATAGAGAGAGCACCGGCGATTATTACACCACCGTCCCAAGATGTTCTTTCTTCCCATCTTGATAGTACCCATTCTTTTGCTATATTAAGTATATCCATACGTTTCTCCTATACTTTAAAGTCCGCAAAGGTGTCTTTATTTTCATTGTCACCCCACGTACTTATTGGTTTATCGGGAGCCATGTCATTCATAATGTCTGACTGTGCCGATTCTTCTACATCATATAGTTTCATACGTGAACGATCTACTCCAATAACGAATCTACGATATTTAGTTGGATCGTTATATCTATTTTTTAATTGTTTTACCATCATTTGACCAAGTTCTTCAAGTTCCTCTGATGTAATCAAAGCAAACATAAGATCTGCCGTTGCTGGTAAACCAAATGATTCGGATGTATCTTCAAGACCAACATCAGTATTACTGTAGCCTGATCTTGTTGTCTGCGTTGCAGATACGATAGGTACTCCAAATTCCACAGCAAGACCACGAAGTTCTTCCGCGATTGCTTTGATATATGAATAACTATTTATACTTCCACCTAATCCACGCATACGACTTGATGCGCAAATATTAAGATAGTCGATGTAAATTATATTTGGTTGAAAGTTTTTCTTCAACCTAAGCTCGTTAAGTAAAGCTCTAAAATGCCCAGTATGAGCTGCACCAGTTGGATATTCTTTAATGATTAATTTTCCAACTGATGATTTCGCAATCTTACCAATCTTATCGTCAAAAACATTTTTTGGTAATGTAGATAACTGTTGGATTGGAAGATTCATCATGTTTGCATCAATACGTTCAGCAATTCTTTCTTCAGCCATTTCCATTGTTACATACAATACATTCTTACCTTGATTAAGAGTAGAGGCTGCACAATGACACATAAACAATGACTTACCTACACCTGTACCAGCCAATGCTATATTAAGTGTTTTATTTGGTAAACCACCTTTTGTAATTTTATTAAAATAATCAAGGTCAAATGGTATGCGATCTTCTTCATGATTATAAAACTCAAATCTTTGATCTGAATTATCAATATAGTCATGACCAATTTTTTGATCGAAAGAAACTCCTAAAGCAGATTGAAGTATTTCAGGTATACTACCTTCTCCTCTCTCTTTATCTTTACCATCAATAATTTGAATCGAATCCATAATTGCAAGATAAACGGCTCTTTCTTTACACCATTTTTCTGCTTCACTGATAAGATAATCATTATTGATTTCGCTTTTATCTTTAATTTCAGATATTAGCCTTGATGCATTATTTAATACATCTTCAGGAGCATTAATTTTTCTTAATTCAAGTTCTAATACTTTAGATGTTGGAAGTTTATTGTGTTGAGCAACAAACTTTGTAATAAGATCGAATACCGTTTTATGTGTACCTTCAAAATATTCTTTCTTTAAATAAGGTACAACCCGTCTACAAAATTCTTCGTTATGTAGAAGATGATTGAGTATGTGTGTCGGTAGTTGATTCGTCAGTTCCAATTCCTATCCTCGCTGTATTATTTTGTTCGGCCCATTCCAAACTATCTGTAATTATATATTGTAGTATCGATCCAAGATAATTTTTAAATGATTCATCTTTATCAAGTTCATCAACATTAAAATCTGCTGGATCGATAATTGTATAGTTAAATGATAGTGTTGCAAAATCAAGTTCTGGACTTTCTTTTACACCAACTTTACCATATACAACTATAACATCTTTCCAAGTTCCAGTCTTAAGCTTTACACCATGAAACTCGGAACCTGGATTTTCGACTATTGAATAATCTTTTTCTGATACGTTAAACATTATTCCTCAACTGGTATATCAAGATCGATGTCAATCATTGGTCTATGACCAATAGAATAATATGTTTTCACAAATTCTTTAAAGTCAGTATTTTCAAATATTGGTTCCCAGAATGATTTTTTAAGAGTATCTTTTTCTCTTACCTTTGAATCTTCAATTTCACCAGTTTCTTTATTTACTTTTGCATACCAACCAACATTTGGTTTAGTTACATATCCACCAGCAAGAGCAACATCAAGTAAACCACTGTATTGTTCGATACCACCTTCCCATGAAACGCTGATTGGAACTTTAGATTTTTCTTTAACAAACCTAGATTTTTCGACATTAATTACAAAGTGATACCCTTGAATTTCTGTACCTTTTTTATCTTGTTGTCTTCCAATAATCCAAATATTATCTGCAGAGTAGTAAATACCTGTACCACCTGATACAACATTCTTTGGAAATAATCCAATCTCTTGATAAGTATGATTCACAGCAAGTAAAGGGACGTTCTTCATAGTAAGATAAGGAGTGACCATTCTGAACAGTCCCTTTAATGCTTTAGCTCTTGACATATCTGCCACTGACTTTTCGTTAAGAGCATCTTCAAGCTCTTTCTTAGAAGCTAAATTACCAATTGAATCAATAACTACTACTACCTTATCTCCTCTTTCAATATTTTCAAGTTGACCAACTAAATCAAACTTCAATTGTTCGACATCAGTAATAGGTGTATGTAAAACTCTTTCAGTATCAATACCAAAAGATTCAAAATATGTTTGAGGTGAACCAAACTCTGAATCATAAAAAAGCATCACTGCATCTTCGTGTTGTTTTAAATAAGCTGCGCCCATAAGCAAAGCAAAAGATGTTTTGAAATGCTTTGAAGGGCCGGCCAGCACCGTAAGTCCAGATGTTAAACCGCCGTCAATACTTCCTGATAAAGCTACATTTACCATTGGTACATTAGTTGGAATAATATCTTTTTCAGCAAAAAGAATAGATTCAGACAATATCTCAGTATCTTTAATTTTACTATTCTTTTTAAGTTTATCCATTATAGACATTATTTTCTTCTCCTTGGTTGTTCATAACCATTTAATTCGAGCTGTCTTTGTTTTTTAAGCCATCTTGCTCGTGCTTCAGCTTTTTTGCGCTGTTTTCTTTGAGCTGGCTTTTCATAAAATTCTCTTTTTCGAACTTCTTGAATAATACCTGCTCTTTCAACAGACTTTCTAAATTTCCTAAGGGCAACATCAAATGGCATAGCCTTTGGAGGTCTACGATCCTTTGGATGTCTTTTCTTAGGTGTTAAATCAATACTTGGCATAAATCACTCCTATTTTTTTGTATATACCATATATTATACCATAAATTCAGTGAGTTGTAAACTGTTTTTTTCATATTCATAGGATCTTTTTTTATT
>CENU01415906.1_pt1 | contig 26204 bp, 24 predicted proteins | sample 361331 | NCBI WGS metagenome assembly CENU01 (sample SAMEA2619766, study PRJEB7988) | marine metagenome | isolation source: saline water (ENVO:00002010), including | reverse complement strand
AGCTGCATCTGAGGCTGCATCTTTAATAAAATATTTATTAGCAACGCCATCAACTTGCACAAATGTTGATACCCTTACGTCAGAATCACCAAATGTATCTTTTCTTACTTCGTAGATTTTTACTTCACCAGAAGAAAGTTTTTCAGCCCCGAAAACCGAAAAGCTGGTTCCGTCAGTTGCTGTGAAATTAAATGGAGTCCATTGGATACCACCGCTTGCTTGAGTTTCTCGAAGGCTAAAAGAAAACTCATTACCCGCTACATAATTATTACTTCCAAAAACCAAACCAAACTCCCCTGAGGCAAGGCGAACTACTGAGGGGCTGTTTTCTATTAAGGAAGTCGAGAGATTTGTATAACTTCTACTCGGCACCATGACTGCAGAAATTCCATCCCCGATAATGGTGTCTCCATTCAAATCGTAACCAACATTTATTTCCTTGGCTAAAAGGTCACTTTCGGTAAAAGTCTGTGAGGTGCTGGTTGTAGCTATTGCAACTTTAGAACTAGTTTCCTCGGCAAATGTCCATTTTTTAAACGTTGGAAAGGCAGTAGTTCCACTCTTCTCAACTATAATAGTATTATATGTGATTGCCGTCCCACTAGTTTGTTGCTCAATATAAACGCCACTAACCTCACTTCCAGAAGACGGAGTCCAAGTCGCACCAGTTGTATCTTCTAAAATTAATAAGGGCGACAAGCCACCGCTGGTTGCCTGACCAGAATAATCAACTCCGTAAGCATTAGAAGAAACCTTAGCTAATTTTGGGACAACTATAGGAGTTGTGGTTCCAGAGGGATTAGGGGTTTGCCATGTAATTTCTGTTATGCGATCTCCAACTACTCCATCAAGATTTAAATCATATCCAACAACAGACTCTTTGGCTAAAACATCGGTGAGGGTAACTACAGTTGCATTGGAAGCAGTAGCTTGCAAAACATTTTGATTTCCGAGCCTCGGAAATATCCACTCATTGAAGGTTTCTGAAGAACCACTGCCACTTTTCTCAATGAGCACCGCTGTGTAATTCAGCTGGTTGGAACTATCAACCGTTTCAATTGAATAGGCTCCCGAAACAGTGGCAGCAGAACCAACTGACCAATTACTTCCAGCACTCGTTTTTAGTGTAAGGACGGATTTTAAATCTCCAACTTTTGAACTCCCTGCAATATCAATTGCATAGGCACTGGAAGCAACCTGCACGACTGACGGAACTCCTGTCTGAGCTAAAGGAAGTTGCCAAGCAACGGAAGTAATTCTATCCCCAACTACTCCATCATTATTTAAGTCAAAACCGAGTGCAAGTTCTTGTGTAAGAATATCGTCGATGGCAACGATCTGAGAGACCGCACTGGTTGCGGCTGCAACGCCAGCAGCACTTCCCTCCAAAAAAGTCCATTTTCTATAAACGGCAGAAGACCCAGAACCGGTTTTTTCATAGATATACCCAGTCGTTGTCTGCTGACTAGAAGAATTTACGCCATAGGAAACATATCCACCAGTTATTTCATAGTTTGTTGTTGGTGTCCAATTGGCATTAGTAGAATTTTCTAAAAACAGTGTAGTCGTTACTTCGGAAGTTTTCCCCAACCCCGAAACATCAAGACCATAAGCTGTAGACTTCGATTGAATAACACCTGGTGCAGTGGCTTGACTATCAATAAACCCATCATTGTTTGAATCGAAATCAAATTTCCCACCCGAGATTAAAACAGTTTTGATTGGATCGCCAACTAGGCCATCTCCAAGAACATCAATTTTTTTCTGTGCTTCTTGTGCAGCTAAACTGGCTGAAGAAACATCGACAGAGATTATCGATGTAGCCGTAGCAAAAAAAGCTCCCTCAGTAAGGTTAAAAGCCCATGCTTTATAACTAGGTGCAAGATTCGATCCAGCACTTTCGACTACTGTTATTGTCTGTAAGGCGGAGCTTACTTGATCGGTAAACACACCAGTTATTTCATTTCCCCTCGTTGGCTCCCAAGTTGTTCCACTAGATGGAACTAAAACCTGCAATCCCGATACTCCTGTGCTTCCATTAACTGGAGAGAAATCAAATGCATAATTTCCGGATTGAACTTGAACTAGTGATGGCTGATTAGTGCCTTTAATAATTACATTGGTAATCTGATCGCCTATGGTTCCGTTCCCATCAAGGTCGACAGCAAAGTTCTGCTCATCTGCTATTAGTTGCGAAGTTGTGAGGGTAGCTGCGCTCGATGAGAGAGCCTGCGCACTAGTAGCACCAGATTGAAAGGAAAATAGCCATTTTTGGTATGTTGGAGTGGTCGCACTTCCACCCTGCTCAACAATTCCAAGTAAAGAACCTGATGCACTCGGAACAGTCTCATAAATTCCGGTAATTTTATAATTTAAAGAGGGAGCCCAGCTTTCTCCATTACTCGCTTTAAAAATGACAAATGAATGTTTATCTCCAACCCTAACACCCCCGTCCGTGTAGTCCGCTCCATAAAACCCAAGCGTGCTTTTTACAACCGATGGGTTTTGCCGCAGTGAATCAACTACTCCATCACCATCTGTGTCAACCTTTGTAAGCTGACCAGCAACAAAAACATCAGTAATCTGATCTCCTACTATTCCATCACCTGTAATATCAAAACCCTGACCAACCTCTTCAGCTAAAATGCTGATTCCATCGATAATGACCGCTGAAATTTGATTCGTTTGTAAAGTAAAAATTGAGGTGTCAGCTGAAAATTTCCAAGTTCCAAACGTTGGATTTGCCGTAGTTCCTCCCTTTTCCACTAGCACGTAAGATTGAGTAGCAGAGGGGTTTTGCATTGTTTCCGAATACAATCCTACAATACTTGACCCAGTTGTTGCCGACCAGGTAAGCGAAGAATTATTTATTAAAATTTCACCAGGAGATTTAACAGCAACAGCAGGTGACTTTAAATCAATCGCGTGCTGACCATTGCTTAATTTGACAAGGTTCGGTGAAAGGCCTGTCTGAGGAGCACTTAACTGCGAACCTTGAATTACCACACGTTCAACAGTTAAACCTGAATTACCCACCTCTCCATCTCCCGTTATATCATAACCAAGACGAACTTCATAAGACTCTAAATCTCTCTGAACAACGCTTACCGTTAAAGCGGTTGACAAGTCCAGCTGGTACCCCAATGCCACATTGTGTGCGCTCGAGTGAGAATTATTATCTACAAAACTGTAGATTGTATGAACTGAACCAAAAGTATTGCCTGTCTGCGTATCAAAAACTAATGAAACGACCCTCGGGGTAACCTTCACAGTTGCATTATTATTTTCTATTAATTCTGAAAAGGCTTTTTGATCAAATAAATCCTCCTCAAATGCTCCTGTTAAAATCAGTGTTGACGAAGCAGAAAACCAATGTTTTTCGTTCGTGTTAGTTAAACGAAAGTAAGAGTTTGGATCTCCATGCGTAACTGGATCTACCATCAACGAATGATCTGCCGAATGAAAATATACGAGACCGCCATTACTTTCTTTGGTTAAAGCAGTTTCCCCATTATCATTTCTTATAATCTCGAAAACAGTTGGTGAGTTTGTGCTTACCGATTGTTGGCCACTTGCCGTAAAAATAAAATCTGTATATGTTGTTGCTGTTAGAGCAGTAGAAGCAAGAGACGAGCTGAGAGTGCTTATTACGCCATCTGCGTTAATGTCTTCTTTAATATTAAGCTCATTTATTACAAGTTTAATGGATCCAGCGGAGCCAAGACTAAAACTTGATTCTGTTGGGGAAGCAGAATTTAGAGATTGATGTAAACCACTGGATGAAGAAAGTGAAGAAACTAAATTGAATATCGCTGCTGCTGTAGGTCGAGTCTCATTCGAATCAGGATCAAAATTGTATAATCCCTTTGAAGAAAAAATAGTTACGTTTGTATTTCCAGCAGTATTAGACTCAAATAATTTAACATCCCCCTGATGGTGGGTAACAAAAGTGACAAAACTCGAGCCATTAGTAAGCGTACTGTTTCCAGCTGAAAAACCACCCAAGTGAAAAGGCTGGTCACCATTAAATAGGAGTGCCTGTGGCGCTAAGTTACTAGATACTTTTTGATCTTCTGTGGTCTGCAGAGTGTAACCAAACAGACCGGACGGGGGGTCAAAACCAAGAATATGATAATCATTTTGGTAAAAATTTCCTGAGAACGATACAATTGTGCCGGATACTGGATAAATTGTATGGAAGTCTCCAAAGGCACCTCCAAAAATAGAGCCACCTGCTGCGGTAACTGCAGGTCCTTGAAGAGGTACTTGATAAGTGCTGGATCCGGTAATTCCATCGGAATTTAAATCAGTTGCAGTCTGATATTCATAAGCTACAAATGTTGCAGCAGACGCAGAAAATGTCTCTGCTATTTGTATAAACTGCGTCCCAGCTGCATCTAATCGAAATTGAGTAACTGAAAAACCATCTACAGCAGATCCATTGGTATCGGAAAGTAAATCTAACCTAGCTGTAGATAAGGAAGAAGAAATTTCTGTTGAAAATATTGTTTTTATAATCGTATGTGCAGAAGGAAGGTTCCATGCAGCGCTGGAGGCTGACTTTAATGGAGTCATTAAATATGACAAGCCCGTAGTATTTGTCGATTCTATATATGAAAAGTCAACTACATATCCAGTTGATAGTTGCTCTAACTGAAAAGGTTTTTTACTAATTTCATAATTAGTTACTAGGCTGTTTTTATTTAAATCTGCTGAGTAATAATGTTCCAGAGGCGCTAAGCCAACCGGAGTTGTAGAAAATGCTGAACTTGATACTGCTTGAGCAATGCCGGAGGGTTGAGTAGTAAATTCCCACACTCTAAGTAAATTATCACTACTCGTATCTGACTTTTCAATGACTATAATTACGGCTGCTCTAGGGCCAAAATCCAAACCCTTTTCTTCTGCTGATGCGACCCTAATAACGTTATAAATGCTGTATCCGGTCGAAGGTGTCCAGTTAGTGCCGGTATTCGTTTTTAAGGTAGAAGAGGCAATATCTGAACCAGAATTACCGTACAGCACAGAACCATCGGTCTGTGAAGTTAAAGAGTTTGCTCCGTTAACATACAAACTAGTCATCGAAAAATGTTCTCCAATAAATTTCCAACATATCCCGCCAAACTCTTTTTTAAAAAAATTTAGGCTGACTATATAGAATCGGAATAAGTAAAATTTTCTTAACTGTGATAATAAAATCTACCTCAGCTAATGTTATTGTAGCTATTCGCACATTTTTTTGGAGGGATTTTTAACTTTGAAAATTGTAATTCCCGAAAAGAGGATTCAACTTGATTCCATGGATTTTATCGTTCGCTGGGGAGAAATGGACGCACTCGGTCATGTAAATAATGTTGTGTATTTTCGATATATGGAAACTGCTCGTGCAGCTTGGCTTTCAAAAATCAATATTAAACTGGGAGAAAACAATGAAAGTTTTGTAATTGCGAACACATTCTGCAATTATTTGATACCAATAACCTTTCCCTCTACCATCACTGTTGATACATTCGTAGCGAATGTGGGAAATTCTAGTGCAGAATTTGTTCATGAATTCACCGAGAAAAGCTCGCCGGAAAAACCTCTCGCCATCGGACTTTGCACAGGGGTATGGGTAAATATAAAAAGTGGTAAAAGTCTTTCGTTGCCAATAAAAATAACAAAATTCTTTGAACAGTAACCTAGCCCAAAAGTTTAGTACACTATCAATATGAGCGACTATGATTTTGATATTGTTTTGATTGGTGGTGGAGTTGTTGGACTAGCAGTTGCGGCCGAAACTGCTAAAAAAGGCTTCAATACACTTGTTCTGGAATCCCAAAAAAACAAAGGTTCCTCCACCAGCGCAAGAAATAGTGGAGTAATCCATGCCGGAATCTACTATCCTGAGAATAGTTTAAAAGCCTCATTGTGTGTAAGAGGCAAACATTTAATGTACGAATATTTACTCAAACACAAGATAAAACATCAAAAATTAGGAAAGTTGATAGTTGCTCAGGCTGGAGAGGAAGAGATTTTAGAAAAAATTTATGCTCAGGCGATTAATAACGGCGTGACTGATCTCAAATGGCTAACAAAAAAAGAAGTGTCTCAAATGGCAAGTGAACTTTGTTTCTCTGAGGTTTTGTTTAGTCCCTCTACAGGAATTGTTGATACTCATGGCTTCATGGATGCATTGGAGGGTTCTTTAAATGACAATGCGGGAAACTTAGCAGTCTTTAGTAGATTTAGTAATGCGGAATATAGTCGAAAATCTGCAGCTTGGAAAATAACTGTAATCTCGAGCAGTCCTCCAAATGAACAAAAAACTGAATTTACGTGTAAATTTTTGATAAATGCGGCAGGCTTGGAAGCTGATGCTGTGGCATACAATATCCAAGGGATGCCGGAATTAAAGATACCAGAAGTACATTTCGTAAAAGGTAATTATTTCAATTTTACTAAAACGTGCCCCTTCAGAAACCTGATTTATCCTGTACCGGTTCCCGGCGGTCTTGGAACTCATCTAACCATAGATATCGGCGGTCAAGCTCAGTTTGGTCCTGATGTTGAATATCTATACAAAGCTGACTATTCTAGGAAAATAGGCGAAGATAATTCCACTTTGGACTATGAAGTAAATAAAAATAGACAAAAGCTTTTTTGTAGTGAGGTGAAAAGATGGTGGCCTTCGATAAAGGAAGAACATCTTTCACCAGGATACTCCGGAATTCGGCCGAAACTTGCAAAACCAACAGAGGGCTTTAGAGATTTTCTTATTTTAGGACCAGATAAAACTGCACTACCAAATCTGATTCAATTTTTCGGTATTGAGTCTCCAGGGCTTACAGCTTCTCTGGCAATTGCTGAGATGACTACTGAAATAATCGAGTCAAACATAACTTGAAAGATCGGTTACCTTGCCTAGAAAAAAGAAAAAAAGAAAATTACTGTTTATCGTGTCTACCGCAACTCATTTAATCTGTGTTTTGATTGGGTTTGCCTCTGGTATTTATTCTTTGCCAATAATAGTTGCTCCTGAAAAACCGAGTGAAGCACGAGTGGATAAAGTTGTTGAGGAATCTATTTACGAAACCTTCTTTGTTAAAAACTTACCAGGTAGTGATTTCTTTCATTGGGCAGAGGGACAAGTTTCTATTAGTAACAAAAGCATAGCATTTCAAGGAAAAATGTCACCTGGTCCCGGCTATCACCTATATGTTTCAAGAAACTATGTTGATAATGAAAAGAGTTTTTTAGAGGTAAAAAATAACGCTTTGTTATACGGTATTGTTAACACTTTTAACGGTTTCATAGTGATGAATAGCTATGAGGTGGACGTAAAAGAATTTACAACCATCATAATTTGGTGTGAACCCTTCTCAGAATTTATTACTGCAGCCAAATATCAATAAACTACGATGGCTTTTAAGTTTAATAGATACTTGAATATTTTTCTTCTAATACTTGTTGGCGAGATGATTTTCGCTCTGCCATTTCATATTACTCGCTTTTTTCGTCCCACATTTATGGAAGCGTTAAATCTCACTAATACTGATCTCGGTGACGCTTTTGCTGTATACGGCATAACAGCTATGATTTGCTATTTCCCGGGTGGATTTATTGCTGATAGAGTTCCGGAGAAAAAACTAATTGTAGGCTCTTTGATTTCAACAGCAGCTGGTGGTTTTTATCTCAGTACGCTACCGGGTCCATTAGAGTTGAGTATTCTTTATGGTTTTTGGGGTGTTACCACTATTCTATTTTTTTGGGCTGCATTAATAAAAGCAACAAAATTATGGGGTGGTGTAGACTCTCAAGGTAAAGCGTTTGGTTTTTTAGAGGGTGGGAGAGGATTGGCAGCAGCTCTATTTACAAGCGTGATTTTTTATTTTTTCTTTCCGTCTCAGGAGACTGACCTTTTAGATGCTTCTAGTCGTCAGTCAATTATCCAGCAAATATCTATTTTTTACGCGGTTTGTTTATTAACTATTGCTATGTTATTCAACTATTTTTATAAGACGAATGACACAAAAAAAACAAAAAAGCCTCTACAAAGGAAAGCCATAAAAAATTTTAAGCCGATACTAACCTATAAAGTATGGCTTTTGTCAGGGGTTGTGTTATGTGCGTACTGTGGCTATAAATCTCTCGATAATATTGGGTTATTTCTTCAAACAGGCTGGGGCTGGAGTGAAGTTGATGCAGCAGGATTTAGTGCAATATTAGCCTATTTAAGACCAATTACAGCAGTACTTGCAGGTGTTACTGTCGATCTAATAAGTCCCAGTAAATCCATCAAAATGTTGTTTCTCTTACTTTGCATCAGTTCGGCTTTATTAAGCTCATTTTCACCAACTCATACTCTCCTATGGTTCCTGATTGCAAATATCGGACTTTCTTTTTTCGTTATTTATGCATTGCGTTCAATTTACTTTTCATTGATCGCACCCTGCAATTTCCCCAAGGAACAAGTTGGCACAGTTATTGGAATCATTTCTGTCATTGGTTTCACTCCTGATATTTTCTTTGCTCCAATAACTGGGCGAATCTTAGACAATAATCCAGGACTTATAGGACATCAAAATTACTATTTAGCTATTTTTTCCATAGCCTTGTTGGGCTTACTTTGCTCAATTAAGCTCAATAATATATTAAAAGTTTAATGTTATTGTGCATTGCAGTATACTAATTCAAAAGACACCATAGGAGTAAATATGAAATTAAGATTAAATTTGTCAATATTTATGTTTTTTCTTTTGCCCTTGCAGATTTGTTTTGCGCACGACCATTCAACCAAGGGTACTGAAGAAGAGGCCAAAATATTGCTTGAAAGAGCCATTAATATTTTAAAAGTTAATGAAGTTGTGGGGTTAACGATGATTACCATTCCGAGCGGGGGATTTCACACAAAAGATTTATATCCATTTTGTTTCAATTTAGACGGAGTTTTAATGGCTCACCCCTATAACTTGGGAGCTTCAATCAAAAACTTTACTAGTGAAGATGGTAAAAAATTAGGAGAAGAAATGCTCACTAAAGCCGAAGAAGGTAAACTTTCAAAAATATCGTATGTGTTACCAATTTATGAAAATGGAAAACTTACAGAAAAAAAAGCTGAGAAAACTACCTTGTACACGAAAGTCGGAGGCTTTGTTTGTGCAAGCGGTTTTTATAAATAATTAAAGGTAAATTATAAAAATAAAAAATTAAATGTCACTACTTTATGAAAGGTTCAGAAATGAAAAAGTTTGTATACTTATTGAGCGTTTTTTTGTTATCGATGTCTCCTGTAAAAATTTTTGCGGACGCCCACGAGGAGAAGTTTGGAACTGCAGAGGAGGCTGAACAAATCCTTACGAGAGCCGTAAATTTAGTAAAGTCAAATGAGACCGTCGCATTTGCAATGATCACTGCGGGAATGGGTGGTTTGATGACAAAAGATCTCTACCCGTTTTGCACAAGTATGGACGGAGTTATGGCAGCACATCCATATTCAGCTGGTCTAGATATGGGAGATTTTACCTCTACCGATGGTGTTAAAGTGGCTAAAATTATGTTGAAGAATGCTAGGGTTGGTAAGATATCAAAAGTCACTTATAAGCTTGGTCGTCCGTCTGGAACTGATTTATCTAGTGAAGAGTTTAAAAAAACGGCCCTTTATACAAAGGTGGGCAATTTCGTGTGTGCGAGTGGTTTTTATTCAAAATAAAGTTCAAAATCTCAGGGGAACCAGAAAGTAAGTGAGTAGAACTACTAGTCCGACGGCAATAATATTTAAAATCAGACCTGCCCTTACCATTGCCTCAATGGGTATTAAATTTGATGCGTAAACTATCGAATTCGGGGGAGTAGCAACGGGCAGCATAAATGCGCAACTAGCTGAAATAGTAAGAGGGACAACCAAAATTAGGGGGTTTACGCCCACTTTTAAACCAATCGCATAAACTATAGGTATAAATGTCATTGTTGTAGCTAGATTGCTGGTTAGCTCAGTTAAGAAAATTATCATACCAACTAAAATAACTATCACAAAAAAGACAGACATCTGAGTGGGTATTAAACCCGCCAACCACACTGCCAAACCACTAGTATTGACAACATAAGCGAGTGCCATTCCGCCACCGAATAGAAAAATTAGTCCCCATGGAAATTTTGCCTCTAGATCTTTCCATGTAAGTAACTTCGATTCATTAAATTTAGAACTCAAAAGGCACAGAATCATGCCCCCCATCATTGCTATTACTGCATCTTCAAGCATTACAAACATTGGAATTTCAGCTAAAAGTTTTCTTGTCATCCACAGAAATGCGGTAATTAAAAAAACAGCACCAACAAGTTTCTCTTCGTAACTCATGGGTCCTAAATCTCGTAGCATAGTCTTTATGATTTGTTTTGTTTTTGCAGGAGCGGTAAAAGAAACTGGAAATAAAAAAAACGTTAAAAAAAACCAGATGATTGGAACTAAAACGAGTGTTACGGGCAGTCCGATCATCAACCAATCAAAAAACCCAATATCAAAACCCTTCTCACCCATAAACTGAATCAAATATCCATTTGGGCTTGTTCCGATAGGTGTGGCTATTCCCCCTGCAGAGGAGGCATAAGCAACACCCAATAAAAGACAAATCTGAAAATTAGATTTTTCCTCAGGTGATACGTCTTTCAACGTATCCGAGACCGCGTTTATAATTGAAACTCCTATTGGTAACAACATTATAGTCGTAGACGTGTTCATGACCCACATACTCAGCAATGCGCTTGTCAACATAAACCCAGCGATTATATTTTTTGAATTTACTCCGGTAAATTGCAATATTGTTAAAGCTATTCTTTTATGAAGATTCCATTTCTGCATAGCTATTGCAATCATGAATCCCCCTGCAAACAAAAATTGAACCTTATTCATAAATTCCTTGCTCACAACACCGATTTGCTCCACAGCAAAAATTGGAAAAAGAATAAGTGGAAGTAAAGAAGTTATCGGCAGCGGTAGAGCCTCAGTAGCCCACCAAATACCCATTAATAAGAAGACTGCTAAAGTGATTTGTCCATTGACGCTTAGTCCCTCAGGATTGGGTAAAAAGTAGACCAAACAGAATATTATCAGCCCTGTAAAAAAACCATATTTCTGTATTTTATATTTCACCTGGAAAATCACTCCCCACTAGTCTTATAGATACCCAAAAAAACATTTTATTTATCGAATCTCTCCTTATCTAGTTCCCCCTCGGTTGCAGCTACTATTGTTGCAACCGTTCCATCACCTGTAACATTAACCGCCGTTCTCAACATATCTAACAAACGATCAACTCCGATTATTAATCCGATTCCTTCAACTGGCAATCCCACTTGCCCTAAAACCATCGTTAACATCACCAATCCCACACCTGGGACCGCTGCCGTGCCAATTGACGCAAGTGTTGCGGTTAAAATTACCATTAAAAATTGATCTGGTGAAAGGGTTATGCCATAAAATTGAGCGATAAAAACAGTGGCTACTCCCTGCATTATTGCAGTCCCATCCATATTTATGGTTGCTCCCAAGGGTACTGCGAATGATGAAACTTTAGCATTTACCCCAAGCCGTTCTTCTACTGTCTTCATAGTTACAGGCATTGTTGCACCACTAGATGACGTAGAAAAAGCAACCATGACAGCTTCTCGCATTTTCAATAAAAATACCACTGGATTGACTCTTGCAAAAATAAAGAGAAGTGTTGGATAAACTAATAACCCATGAAGAATTAAGACACCGACCACTGTAAAGAAGTATGCTGCCAACTTACTAATTTCATCTACTCCCACAGTAAGCCCTAGCTTGACCATCAATGCAAAAACTCCATAAGGGGCAAATGAAACTATTAACATAATTAATTTCATTAAAACTTGATTGATTTTGTCTAAACTTAAAAGAATATCTTTGCCATTTTCTCCGGATTTACTAATTGCAAGTCCCAGAAACAACGCGAAAACTATTACCTGTAACATTTTTCCCTCAGCCATTGCTGCAATAGGATTATCGGGAAAAACGGCGATTAGAGTTTCTTTTACACTTGGAGGATCTTTTGGAACATAATTTACACTCAAAACTGTGTCGACGGAAGCTCCCATTCCAGGGTTTACTAAAAGAGCAATTAAAAGAGCTGATGAAACAGCAATAGCAGTTGTCAACAAGTAAAGCCCAATGGTTTTTCCACCAAGTCTTCCAATCGATCCGGAGGCACCTAAACTAGCAGCTCCGCAAGTCAAAGAAATAAAAACTAATGGTACGACTACCATTTTTAAAGAAACAATGAAAATCTGCCCTACACTATCTATCAAACCATCCAATATATATGTTTGGAAATAATTATCTGGAGAAATTGAAAGCCCTTGAAAAAAAAGTCCAAGTATTAATCCAGCAGCCATTGCGCTTAAAATTTTAACGGTGAGGCTCATGTTTTTTCCCAAATAGTTTTAAAAAAGAGTAACCATCATGATAAGGTATTACTCTATTATTAGTACACCGCTAGAACGTCATTGTGAAACTTATTTTAGCTTTGGATCAGGGCACTACCAGTTGTAGAAGTATAGTTTTTGATGAAACAGGTAAAGCTATTGGTGTTTCACAGAAAGAGATAACCCAGATTTATCCGCAGCCAGGTTGGATAGAGCATAACCCAGTAGAGATATATCAGACTCAGCTAGATACAATTAGAGAAGTTGTTAACAAAAAAAATATTCCTGTTAATCAACTTGTCGCATGCGGTATTACGAATCAAAGAGAAACTACCGTCATATGGAATAAAAAAACAGGGCTTCCTTTACACAATGCGATAGTTTGGCAAGATCGGAGAACTGAGAGAATATGCGCGCAACTTCATAACAGAAATTTAGAAAAACAAATCTTTGAGAAAACGGGTCTAAAAATCGATCCTTATTTCTCAGCAACTAAAATTTCTTGGTTACTTACTTTTTTGAAAGATACTATAACTGATTCCAATGATATTGCGTTCGGAACTATAGATTCATGGTTAATTTGGAATTTAACAAATGGTGAATCTCATCTAACTGATGTTACTAACGCAAGTAGAACAATGTTATTTGATATTTTAAAAGGTTCATGGGACACGGCCTTATTAAAGTTGTTTAATATTCCATTTGAAATAATGCCTACAGCCTTACCTTCAAGCTCCTTTTTTGGATCAATATCAAAAAATATTTTTGGAAAATCGATACCTATTACTGGAGTTGCAGGCGATCAACAAAGCTCCTTGTTCGGCCATGCCGGATTTACCTCCGGAATTACGAAAAATACTTACGGCACTGGTTGTTTTATGCTTATGCACACAGGCGAAAAAAAAGTTAGGTCTGATAATGGATTAATTACCAGTCTTGCCGTCCAAGTCGATGGAAAGCTTAATTATGTTATAGAAGGAAGTATTTTTATTGGCGGTGCAGTTTTTCAATGGATGCGAGATGAACTGAAGATTATTTCAAGCTCTGACAAAGTGGAGGAGATTGCTTCACAAGCTCCAGAAAATCACGAAGTTTATTTAGTACCTGCTTTTTCGGGGCTGGGGGCCCCATATTGGAAATCAGATGTTCGTGGTAGTATTTTTGGATTGTCCAGGAGTACAAACTCTAGTCACATTGTGAGAGCGGGATTGGAAAGTATAGCCTTTCAAAGCCTTGAGCTTATGGAAAGTATGAATAGTGACTTTAATTCTTTCCAGAAAACCTCAGTTGCCGAATTAAGGGTGGACGGCGGCGCTAGCAAAAATAATCTTTTGATGCAAATTCAGGCTGATATTTTAAATATCCCAATTCTCAGGCCGAAAACTATAGAGACTACAGCTTTAGGTGTTGCTTTTCTTGCAGGAATCAAAGTAGGAGTTTTTAAATCGTTGAGCTCCATTGAAAAACTGTGGGAAATAGACAGGTTGTTTGAACCTTCCCTTAACGACGATTTCCGCCTTTCAAAAATCGCAGGGTGGAAAAAAGCTATTAGGCAAAGTCTTACAAAATAACTTCCTAAATAAATTGAAAAAAATGTTCAAAACCACCAGCCCCAAAACCCACGAGTACCAAAACTAACAAAATAAGCATAATCCATACAAAAAAGAAAAGAACTTTTCTAAACACTAAAGATTCCTCTTCATTCAACTTTCCGATCGACTTCGAAACATTCATAGTCGATAATAGAGGTTTTTTCAGTGGTATTTATGACTTGCTGAGCGAATAGAGTATAACGATCAAGAGTAATTTGATCATCAAAATTATCTCTCTTAGTGTCCTTACAAGTAAAAATAAATTCTGTCTTGTCACAGTTATACTCAGATAGGCCTACCCCAACTGGGCCAATACTTACATTTAATTTAAGGTCGTTGAAATGAAAATATCGGTCAACACTGCTCTTTTCTAGAAGTTTCTCGCCATCTAAAGCATTCTTCTTACACATAAAAACCTGCTGCTTAGCGACAAAAAAACGTTCACAACTAACTAGCATTAACAACGAAACAATTATTAGAGCGAATTTTAGAAGCATAGATTAAATATCTCTCGTAATCGAAATCACTATCTTTTTTTTCTTACTCTCTACATCAACCACTAATCGCGGCTGAACCTGAGAAAATAAGAAATTTTCTGTGCCATATTCCAACTCAATTATAACCTCGTCGCGTTGGTTCTTACCTATTTTTTCCTCCAGATTCAGAAGGATAGACTTTAAATCGGACAGGGTAAGCTTGGAACTTTCAATTTTCATCTCATGACCTTTATCCTTTAGTGCAGAAAAAAGTTTCTGTCCACTTATCTAAAGATATTTCAGAGAAAAGATTGTTTTGTTGGGACAATCGTCCGTCAATCATCTGAAAGAGCCTATACCCTCGGAAGGAATATTGATTAATGCTTTCCAACACCTCCTGACATAACCAGTTATTCTGATCAACAAATTGGCAATTATCCAACACAGTTTCGAGTGTTTTACCTTCAAACTCACGTGTAATTACAATTTTTCTTTCTGCAATTGCCTCGGATATTATAGTAAACTTAAATACGCCTATTTTCTCGCACTTATCAAGACAAGAAAGTGCTTCCCTCTCTCCAGGACATTTAAAGTAATTGATAAAGTCACTGCCAAAAAGGTTTCCACAAAAAAATACTAGTGTAATGAAAATTAAACATATAAACTTAGCTTGGTTTTTGCCTATCATTTTTTATATCAACCTCCTAAAAACTGTTTTAGCCGATACTGTTAAGTTTGACTGCAATGAGCGTGAACAATTGAGTAGAGAATCCTCTAAAAAAAACTCTAATAAAACAATGACGGTCATCTTCAAAGGAAATAAGGCTTTCATTAAAGGAATGATACTCAATTGTAAATTAACTGAAAAATCGATATTTTGTGAGAAAAAATCACTTAATGATATTTGGGAATTGAAGTTCCACATAACTCAAAAAAAAATTCAATACTACACCTACAATACCATTAATAACTCTACAAGAACCTTTTCTGGAATTTGCAAACCTAGTTAAATCAGGTTTTTACTTAGCGCAGCCTTGAGTAACATCGTCGTTACCATCTAACATTTTATATCTTAAGGACCACCAATAGCCTCCGTTTACCATATAATGCTCTGTCTTACTAAAACTATCTTCGCTAACACATTGCCAAGACATTTTATTTTCTACGATACACCCTTCAAGGCTACTTGAGGAGGTATGCTTATCTCTAAATTGAACTATATTGATTATTGAGCTCTGTTCACCTATTTCAACATCAAAATCTATCTGCCCAATATTTTCACATGAATTATCACATGCTTTTGCACTGGCTAGAGAGTTACATTTAAAGCTCTGCAGTTTTTCCTCAGCAAACACAGAGCTTATGCTTAAAAATAATATGATAATCAACAGAAAGCTTCTATAAAAAAACATAATAACTCCCAGACATAAAAAAGATAAGATACAGCTGTTTGGAGTTTAATTGAAAAAAAAGCAAGATTCTTATACCTAAGAATGATAAAACCCGTTTAAAATTTAGTATGGGACATATAATCATCACTCAGTAATTATGATATCAGGAATTTTGATTGCTTTTCTAACAGTGCTGTTAATCTCATTTTTTCGCCTCATCAGAATTATCTTATTAATTTTTTTTGAACTTATACATGATTAAAGGCCAATAATGAATATTGAATTCAAGGATATCAAAACGGTTGGAGATTTAAAAAAGGTTTTAGAAAAACTGGAGCTGTCAGATGACTCTCCTATTAAACTTTTTTACGATTATGATTTAACCTCGACTGAAGATACAAAACTTGTGCGGGATACCTTGGCTAAGTCAAATGGTAATCTACGATATGAAATCCATGAAATTCGGCAAAGTGAATCTGATCAACTTAGTATATACCTTAAATTTCTTTAATTCATAAACTCGTGTTATTTGACAGGAGACAAAATTGCTTGCAAGATCTAGATTATTTGTAACTAACTGTTGTTTCATACCCGTAAAAATTTAAGTTAAAAAGATGAAAAGTCTAATTTCCAAAAATTCACATGCCGCATGTTATATCAACTTTGTGATGAAAACATATGTCACGCTTACATTCCTGAATGAAAGATCTTCGGACTTTGAAAAATTAATTTTAGATCATGGACTCCTGCAGTTAAGGCCTGAACCTGTTAGCCACGAGAAGATTCTTAAAGAAATAGAAGCTATGGATAGAGAAAAGGAACATGACTCGGTGAAATATGCTCAAGTGTTAGATCTTTTCCATGATTATGAGTTTGCAACCGAAAATCTTGGACTTTTTATAGATAACTATGATTGTGTAAGTAAGATATTGCAAAACTCTGCAAATGCCAACAAGTCTATATCTAAGTTTTTAGTACAGAACTATATATCAATTGGCTCATTAGTCTCTCAGAATATGATGGCAGAGAGTTTAAAGGAAAAGAGTGGAAAGGATACTGAAGAAAAACTATCAATCATTCTTGCTAAATTACTGGTATGTGTCCCTCCAAATATGGAGACTTTTAACGAGGAGGGTATAGATATCAAACTTCAGCACATAGTCACTAATGTCACGCTTGCGGAGGACAACAAATTTATTCAATTTGCGGAGGAAATGAAAGAAGTTTTACAAAAAGATTCCTGAGTTTTTGTTCTATTCTAAAATTTTTAAGGTAAAGATATTTTTTAATTCAATTTATTCACTTGCTTAACCATTCTCGAAGTGTAATTAGTTGTTTAGTTTCAACTCCCAGGTTTGGCTCGCAAAAAATTAAACGTTTTTCTCCGGAAGGAAATTCCTGTCGAGCATCATCTAATGCTCTCCAGTCTCTAATGGAGTTTAACTTCACATATTCTTGAATTTCCCTATAACGAGCATAAGGTTCGGACACAGAATCACCAGTTACTCCAATCACCTTCTCCCCTATTTTACCTAAACTACCCTTTAAATAATTCATGTCATAATACAGTCTCCAAGTTGAAGAGATAACCACCTCAAATGAAAATTCAGAAACAAGATCATCAAGCAAATAAATTTTCGAAAAAAGTTTTTTATTTAATCCAGAACTAGGATGCAATACTCCATCAAAATCTAAAAAAAGCGTCTTCATTTAATTACTCAAGTTTAAACATTTACCATTGTTGGCGGAGAGAGGGGGATTCGAACCCCCGGTAGGCTATTCACCTACACACGCTTTCCAGGCGTGCGACTTAAACCACTCATCCACCTCTCCTATTGATTTTCTTAATCGTATGAACCATCCTTACCTACTTCACTTTTCTAAATTGGTTCAGTATTGCAGGATTTTCTAAAGTTGAAATATCTTGGGTCACCTCTACTCCTTTTGCCAAATCTCTCAAGAGCCTTCTCATAATTTTTCCAGATCGTGTTTTCGGTAAATTATCTCCAAATCTAATTTCCTTAGGTTTCGCTATGGGACCAATTTCCTTCGAGACCCATGAGACTAAGTTGTTAACAAGTTTTTCATACTGTATAGAATCTGATGGTTTTTCCCCTTTTAAAACAACAAATGCTATTATTGCCTCACCACTTAAATCGTCTTCCCTCCCAACAACAGCAGCCTCCGCAACAAGAGAGTTAGAAACCAATGCCGACTCGATCTCCATTGTACCTAACCTGTGACCTGAAACATTCAAAACATCATCTATACGACCCATTATTTTAAAATACCTATCAGATTTATTTCTGACACAGCCATCCCCAGCAAGATAGAAACGTCCCCCTAAATCTGCCGGAAAATAAGTCTTTTTGAATCTCTCGGGATCTCCCCAAATACCTCTAATCATTGACGGCCATGGTTTTTTTATTACTAACAGACCGCCTTTTCCATCCTCGAGAATTTCGCCAGTTTCACTAACAACATCAACATCAATTCCAGGAAAAGGTAAGGTGCACGATCCAGGCACCAGAGGAGTAGCTCCTGGCAACGGGGTTATAATATGTCCTCCAGTTTCAGTCTGCCAAAAAGTATCAACGATTGGACATCGATTACTGCCTACTGCTTCGTAATACCAAATCCATGCGGCGGGATTTATAGGCTCGCCAACAGTTCCCAGAAGACGCAATGAACTTAAGTCATAATTAGATGGGTGAACATTGTCATCAGCACTAGACATCTTCAGTAAAGAGCGTATCGCTGTTGGGGCCGTATAAAAAATACTGACTTTATGTCTTTTTATCATATCCCAAAATCTACCAGCGTTCGGATAAACTGGCACTCCTTCAAATACAACTTGCGTTGCACCTACTGCTAAAGGTCCATAAGCTACGTAGGTATGACCAGTGATCCAACCAATATCTGCGGTACACCAAAAAATATCGTCCAGTTTTATATCAAACGTGTACTTCATAGTCAGTATTGAGTGCAAGAGATAGCCAGCAGTAGAATGCTCAATACCTTTTGGTTTACCAGTGGAACCAGAGGTGTACAAAACAAACAGTGGATGCTCAGCCTCAACCCATTCTGGTTCACAAATATCCTCAGTACCCTCTAAAAATTTTTCAAAAAATACATCTCGAGAATCATCGAAGTTTGCCCTCGCGCCAGTGCGCTGGTAAATTATTACTTTCTTAACTAAATTGTGACTTCCGCTAAAAGAAAGAGCTTCATCAACTGCTTTTTTTAATGGTAAAGATTTTCCTCCTCTCTTTTGTTCATCGGCGGTAATTATCAAGGAGGCACTAATATCAATAATTCTTTCTTGTAAACTTTTTGCTGAAAATCCTCCAAAAACTACAGAATGAATAATTCCAAGCCTTGCACAGGCTTGCATTGCCACAATACCCTCTATCGACATTGGCATGTAGATAATAGCTTTATCGCCCTTTTTAAATCCATATCGTTTCAAGCCATTTGCAAACTTACAAACTTTTTTTAGAAGATTTCCATAACTAACTTTTTGAACTTTTCCATCATCACCCTCAAAAATGAGAGCCAGTTTTTCCCCCAGGCCACTTTGAATATTTCTATCTAAACAATTAAATGATGCATTTAACTTCCCGTCCTCAAACCACTTAAAAAAAGGAGCTCCTTCTTGATTTAGTGTTTTTGTAAAGTCTTGTCTCCAAGACAATTCAGTTTTAGCGAGGGAAGCCCAATAATGTTCATAGTCATTCTCAGCTTCCTCACACAACTGAAAATACTCCTCCATACTTTTTACCTTGGCTTTTGAGGAAAAATCTGCAGACGGATAAAATCTACGTTGCTCTTGTAATGATGATTCAATCTCGGTCATAATTTAGGTTCCCCGTTACGAATTAAGCAAAAGTGCAGTTTTTTAATAGCTGAGTAGGATAGTACCAAAAAAAGAGAAATGAAACATGATAAAAGCACAAGATATTGTTGATAGCGTTGCTGAAGCATTTCAATTTATAAGCTACTATCACCCAAAAGATTTTTTAGACGCCCTTCACAACGCATATGAGCTTGAAGAGTCAAAACCGGCGAAAGATGCTCTAGCTCAGATATTAACTAACAGTAAAATGAGTGCCACTGATAAAAGGCCTTTATGTCAAGATACTGGCATTGCTACTGTTTTTGTAACAATCGGCCAAAAATGTATCCTTGATACTAGTAAGTATTCAATAGAGGAATTAATAAACGAAGGGGTAAGATGCGCCTATTTGAATGAGGACAATCCATTAAGAGCCTCAGTTCTTAAAGAACCGTATGGATCTAGAGTAAATACGCGGGATAATACTCCAGCTGTTATTCATTGTGAATTTGACAATAGTTCAGAGATAGATTTCATTTGTGCAGCTAAAGGTGGTGGATCTGAGGCTAAAGCAAAGTTATTCATGTTGAACCCTAGTGATTCGATTTCAGATACCATTGTTGAATCAATTCCGAGTATGGGCGCGGGTTGGTGCCCACCTGGAATTTTAGGGGTTGGGATAGGGGGTACCCCAGAAAAGGCTATGTTGCTTGCAAAAAAATCTTTGATGTCACCAGTGAATATGCTTGCTTTACTAAAGGCTGGTCCAAAAAACAAGTCAGAAGAATTAAGGTTGGAACTTTACCACCGCATTAATTCTTTAGGGATAGGTGCTCAGGGACTTGGAGGGGTTACAACTGTTCTAGATGTTAAGCTTTTGGAATATCCCACGCATGCAGCAAATTTACCTGTCGGCATTATTCCCAATTGTGCCGCTACTCGACATATTCATTTTTGTTTAGATGGGACAGGTCCAGCCACATTTACTCCTCCGAGAGACAATGATTATCCTAGCGTAAATTGGAAACCTGATTTTAACCAAGCTAAAAAAGTGGAGTTATCTCAGTTGACAAAAGAAACTATAAAATCTTGGAAGGCAGGTGACCAACTCTTATTATCCGGACTATTACTTACGGGGAGAGATGCAGCTCACAAAAGAATTATGGATTTTCTCGATCAAAAAACCCCTTTGCCCGTTAACTTCAAAAATAGAATTATTTATTATGTTGGTCCAGTTGATCCGGTCAGAGACGAAGCAGTGGGTCCAGCTGGTCCAACAACTGCTACTAGAATGGATAAATTTACTGAGCGCATGCTTGAAGAAACTGGGCTGCTAGGAATGATAGGTAAAGCTGAAAGAGGGATAGAGACAGTAAATTCTATTAAAAAACATAAATCAGTTTACCTCATCGGTGTTGGGGGAGCCGCTTACTTAGTTAGTAAGGCTATAAAAAAAGCTACTTTAGTAGCCTTCGAGGATTTAGGTATGGAAGCTATTTATGAATTCGAAGTTGAAGATATGCCGGTTACTGTTGCAGTAGATAATCTTGGTAATTCAGTTCATGACTTGGGGCCAGCAAAGTGGAAAATAAAACTTGAATCGGTGTAATTTGTGTCACTCATTTTTATTTTCAATTGATCCTATGAAATTTCTAATACCCTGCTCTGCTACGAGTGCGTCGTCTGACGCTTTTAAATTAGATACACCTACCCCACCTATGCAATATTCGTGCACGAATATAGGTAAACCACCTTCCATTAACCCTTTTAGATCTGGCACTGAAAGAAAAGCGAGTCTTCCTTCGTTTATTACTGTTTCATAAGCTTTTGATGGCCTACGGCCTAGAACAGATGTTCTGGCCTTATGCCAAGCAATAGTGGATGAGATCGGCGGTACCGTATAATCTCTCTGCAACCAGAGTAAATTACCTCCATCGTCACAAACTGCAACGCAAACTTCCCAATTCTTCCCCTTAGCGAACTTCAAACAAGTTTTACCAATTGCCTCAGCATGATCGGCCGTTAAGATCGGTTTAGTCAACATTAAAACCTCCAAATATGATTAGTATGACATTAAATTTGTCTTAAATATACCTTGGCAATATTGCAAATAGTTCTCATTATTATTAAGATAAAGTTCAGTTCAATGATTAAAATTTTGTCAACAAAGGATTAAGATAGTGATTACCCAGAGCAAAAACCTTGCAATAATCAATTGTGTTATTTTATTTACTCTATTGAGTTGCTCAGTGAACATGTCAGCAAAAAGTGATGAGGTCGTGAATGTTTATACCTCGCGACATTATGATATTGATGGCCTGATTTACAAAAATTTCACTGAAGAAACTGGAATACGAGTAAAAGAAGTGTCTTCAAAAGATCAGGCCTTACTTGAGCGATTAAAAAATGAGGGGTCTAACAGTCCGGCTGATATTCTAATTCTTGCGGATGCAGCCAGGCTTTACAAAGCGCAAAGTTCTGGATTTTTTCAAACTTTAAACTCAGTTAAATTAAAAATTGCAATTCCCGATCAATTCCGGTCAGGCGATTCGTGGGTTGGATTAACTACAAGAGCTAGAATTATTGTCTTTAATAAAGAAAGATTTTCAATTGATGATGTAAAAACCTACGAAGACTTAGCGGACAAGAAATTTAAAAATCAATTTTGCAGTAGAACATCTTCTCACCCATACATGCTATCGTTAATTTCAAGTTTGATTACCAATTTGGGGGAAAAAGAGGCTAAAGCTTGGGCTAAGAAAGTAGTGTCTAACCAGGCCAGGAAGCCAAAGGGTGGAGACACAGATCAAATGAGAGCGATAGCTTCAGGAGAATGCGGAGTCGCTCTTACAAACAGTTACTACCTTGTTAGGCTAATGCGTTCAAAAAGCCCAAAAGATCAAAGAGTGATTAATGCTATTGGATATAGCATGCCAAATCAATTGAGTTTTGGAACACACATCAATGTTACAGGCGGTGGAATTTTGAAAAATGCTCCTAACCCTGATAATGCACGGCGATTTTTGGAATATTTAGCTTCACGGAATGCTCAAAAAATTTTCGCCGAGCGAAATAATGAATGGCCCATACTAGAAGATTTACCAATAAAAAACACTGCGCTCTCTTCCCTCGGAGAATTCAAACGAGACAGACTTTCAATAGAACTTATCGGTAAAAACCAGTTTAAAGCCCAGAGTTTGGCAGATAGTGTAAATTGGAGATAATTTATAATTTTCTGTAAGTTAATCCTTTTTTTTTGGCAAAAAATTTTTTACTACCGAAATTTGATTCAAGTGCATCAAGGTTGGCACGTGTCCGACTCCTTCAAACTCCACCATCATAGGTTTAGGGCCTCGATCTATCATCTTTAAAGCAATGTCTCTAGATAATATTTTACTTTGCTCGCCTCTAACCAATAATGTTGGGCAAGTTATTAGGTCGTAAATAGTCCATAAATTTAAATTACGGATTGCTTCTATATTTTTTGTACTTAAATTTTCCCCATAAATATGACTTAACGGAGACGCCAGTATAGCTGGATCATAATGAATTATGTAACTATTAGAGATCTCATTTTTTCGTACAAAGGCCTCAGTCAATATCCGCCATTGATTATTTGAGTGAAAACCGAATTCTTTAAAGCTTCTTTTTACGTAATTTTTTGCTTCGGCAAAGTCAAAAAATTCAAGGAATTTTTCTTTCCTTGCTAAGGAAGCCAACTCCTCCAACTTTGAAAAATTGATCTCTGGCCCCACATCATTCAGAATCAGGGACTCTACGATAATATTATTTAAGTTCTTTTTTTTTAGGAAATATTGCTTAACATTTAAGCTAAATGTTAACTCGTCCTTTATTGCCGAAGTTGCTAAAAACATACCTAGTAATCCTCCTAAAGAGGTTCCTATAATATGTACTTTAGAAAGGCTAAGTTGACTGCACATATCGATCAAATCAGAAATATACTGTGGAATATTGTAAAAGTTTTTATTTTGCAGCCATGAGGATTTACCTCTACCAATCAGGTCAGGACATAAAACCCGGAATTCCCTTGATAACTCTCCCGCGAGAATTGAGAAATCCCCACTAGATCTGGTGTACCCATGTAAACAAATCACAACATTCGGGTTATCTTTTCTGCCCCATTCACGCACCACCATTGTATGCTCCTGAAAAAAAGTCGAGCATTTTATGTTGATGTAGTTCTCTCTACTTTCGTCCAATAATAATCCTTAATTGATGAAAGCTAATTTTGGGAAAACACGACATATATTTTTCATTGCATGCTGAGAGACATGAGAAATACTATTATTTCTAATACTCGCAAAACTACTTACAATCCTAGGAATTTGTGCTGGGGAATTCTTTTTTTCCTGAGATATCCAAGAGGGCGACATATCAGGAGAGTCTGTTTCAAAAACATAAGCACTATCAGGAATTTCCAGAGCGATTTTTCTAATTCGTTTTGCTCTTTCAAAGGTCAAACTTCCACCAAAACCCAAGAGCAACCCAAGCCTTAAAAAATTTTTTGTCTGTATATCGCTTCCATTAAAAGCATGAGCAATACCGTTTGAAATTTTATACTTTCGTAAATATTTTAGAGTAAGATCGTGACTTCGTCTGACATGCAAAACCACAGGCAGATTAAAACTTGATGCTATCTTTAATTGTTCAATAAAAAACCAAAGCATTTTTTCTTTGTTAAATTCGGAAATAAAAAAATCCAGTCCTATCTCCCCGATGCCGACAAATTTAGGATCATTAAATGACGCTATAACACACTGCTTTAGTTTAATTAGGTCACTCTCATCTGAGTCATTAATATGGCAAGGGTGAATTCCTAAACAATAAAAAATACCTTGAAATTTATGAGCTAAACTTTTTACCTGTTGAAAATTTTTTCTTCCAACAGATGGCAAAAGAAAATACCTAACGCCATTTCTAGTCGCAGAAGTAATTTCGTACTCTGGATCCTCCAGAAAGTCTAAATGACAATGCGTGTCAAAAAAGATATGCTTCATTTTATGAGTCCAAAATTACAAAATCTTTTAAAAATACAGGAATTAAAAAAGTCAAAAGCTTTAAAAAACTTTCAACACATTTTAGACAATCCAAAGTACCGTTCCTACACTCAAAACTCTGTAGCTGTTTCCGTCGCTATTGGTCTCTTTTGCGGCCTCCTACCTGCGCCATTTCAAATGCTAAGCGCGGCAACCGCTTCTTACCTGTTTCAAACCAACATTCTCATAGCAGTAGGGCTTACCCTTTATAGTAACCCAATGACCATAGTTCCGCTATACTATCTTGGCTACAAGATTGGGGAATCCGTTTTGGGACTTAGGATATATAAGTCCGATGAAACATACATCGAAAAAAGCAATTTATTAAATTGGCAAAACCTTTTTTTGGAAGACACTACGAACTTTAATCAATTTTTCTCTCAAATAAGCACTGAATCCTTCTCTACGGTGAGTTGGAATCTAATCGTGGGGAATTTCATTTTAGCCATTAGTTTAGCAGTCTCAGGGTTTATACTCACCCACATTATTTGGCAGACTGTAAAGGTTCTCAAAAACTTTAGGTCAAATTAATGTGATAGTTTTACTGCACCCCGCAGCAATAGTCAAATCGTGTGTAACAATTATTAAGGCTGACTGATTTTCTTGAGCTTGGTCTAATAAGACACTAAAAATTTGATTAGCATTCTCGTTATCTAAATTTCCAGTTGGCTCGTCAGCCAACACTAATTTCGGTGCATTCACAACCGATCGGGCAATGGCAACTCTTTGCCTTTCACCTCCTGAAAGCATAGATGGAAGGTGCTTTGTTCGCTTACTTAATCCAACCTTACTCAAAAGCTCCTTAGCTTTTTCCTCCTCATCTTTACTACAGATACCTGCAACAAGAAGCGGCATTAGAACATTTTCTAAAACATTGAACTCTGGGAGCAAGTGATGAAACTGATATACAAATCCGAGAGATTCTCTCCTCAGTCTTGTTCTATTACTGTCACTCATAGAGCTTATAGAATCTCCTAATAGCTTAACTTCCCCCCGAGTTGGCTTTTCGAGCCCACCCATAATATGAAGTAAGGTACTTTTACCACTTCCCGATGGTCCAGTAATTGCAAGAACTTCACCAAAGCTAACCTCTAAAGATATTTTTTTTAACGCCACAACGCTCTCACCAGCAACTGAGTAAATTTTTTCTACATCATTTAACTTTAGGAGAATATTGCATGGGTCAACCTTCCTCATATTTAATTTTTCTTCAAATCAATTTTATTCATACCGTAGCGCAGCCGCTGGCTCCAGACTCATCGCTTTTAAACACGGATAAATTGTCGATAGTACAGTTAGAAATAGCGAGACTACACCTATTGAAAACATATCTTCCAACCTTAAGTCAGAAGGAACTTTATCTATCAAATAAATTCCCTCTGGTAGGACCTCAAACCCAAAAGTAACTTCAACAACCCGAACTATATCTCCAA
>CENU01076876.1_pt1 | contig 26387 bp, 6 predicted proteins | sample 361331 | NCBI WGS metagenome assembly CENU01 (sample SAMEA2619766, study PRJEB7988) | marine metagenome | isolation source: saline water (ENVO:00002010), including | reverse complement strand
ATTGAACTTGTAGGATCTGCTGAAAGCGTTAACCTACCTGTCATTGTGCTGCCTGCTTTAGCAACTGCATTTGTATCTGTTGCTGTTACTGTGATGTTTCCACTGTTATCAAATACAACACCATTTATTGTTCTGCTACCACTTAGTAAACCTGCCGTAGTTGCTGTTGTTGCATTGCCTGATAATGATGCAGTAATTGTGCCTGCTGCAAAATTTCCGCTGCTATCTCTTGCTACAACCTTACTAGCAGTGTTTGCTGTGGTTGCATCAACTGCCCAAGTTTGTGTTGACAATCCATCGTAATTACTTCCTGTGATATAATTGCCTGGAATAATTTCTGCTAAACTAGGTGCACCCCATTGTACTGTTGTACCTGTAGATTTAAGCACTTGGTTAGACGCTCCGATAGGAAGCAACGCAGTTGCGCCAGACGCAGTCTGGTAAGCAACGGAGCCTGCGGCTCCGCCTGCGATATTTGTAGCGGTTGTTGCTAAAGTGGCTGTATTTGCATTGCCAACTAAAGCACCATTGAATGTATTTGCATGAACATTGTCAAATCTTTTTGCACTTTTACCAAGGTCTAGTGCTTCATCCACATTAGGAATAATTGCACCTTTTGTTCCATATCCTGAAGATACTGAACTGTCTGGCGATATTAAATCAACTACTGAAGTATTTGTGCCATCGTCTGCAACTAATCTCATTAAACGTGTTGCTGTTGTAGTTGAGCCAGCACCGCCTGCTGAAATTGTATGGTTAGTGCTTACAGTAATTGTACCGTTAACTACTAGACTTGTAAGTGCGCCTACGCTTTCTAATTGAGAAGTTACAACGTTTGCTGCAAGTGCAGTATCAGTAAGTGTTCTTGCACTTGCTGGAACTGTTACATCAATAAGTCCATCAAAAGATACACCGTTAATATTTCTTGCTGTTCTTAATTTTGTTGCACTAAACGCATTACCTGTTAGAGTTGCGCCTATAAATGTATTTGCTTCAACTACATCAAATCTTGATGTTCCAGATGCTGCTGTTACATTACCTGTTACATCTCCTGCTAGATTAGCAGTAATTAATCCTGCACTGAAACCTCCACTGGAATTTCTTGCTACAACTTTTCCTATTGTATTTGCTGATGTTGCATCAACTGACCAATTTGTTGTTGCACTTCCATTAAAGTCATTGCCTGCAATATAGTTACCTGCTGTTAGATTGTTTGTTGTAGTTGCAGTTATATTAATATTTTGTGTTCCGTCAAATCCTACACCGTTTATCTGTCTAACAGTTTTAAGTGCTGTAGCAGTATCTGCATTTCCTTTTAAAGCACCGTTGACAAAATATGCAGAACTTAGTGTAATCCCTGTGTCAACTGTAGTAAATCCTGTAATTGCTGCGCTAGAATCTATTGTAAATGCATTTGTTGATACTATACCAACTGCAATGTCAGCAACAGTAATTATTATTACTGGATAATCTGTACCTGTATCTGCTCTAAGTGTAGTACTTCTTGCTCTAGTAACTCCAAACCCTTCTGCTGTTTCTGGACCTATAAATACCCAACTTGTTCCGTTGTATGTGTATAACGTATTTGATCCTGACTTGTACCAAAATGCTCCTGCTTGTGGATCAACTGGTGCTGTTGCTGAAATAGTTGCTGCACCAACTTCTGACCATTTAGTTCCGTCGTATATTTTGAGAACAGGGCCTGTTGTATCCCACCATAACTGACCGCTTAGTGGTTTGTTTGGAGCAATAGTGTTAGAAAAATTTTCTAATAAAAACAAGAAGTTTTCGTTTTGGATTTCTCCATACCCAATATAGTTTCTACCAACTAGTGTTAAACTAGAGGTAGTATCAATTGTAGAGTCTTGCAACGTTGTAAACGCTGTTCCATCACTTCTGTTAATTACGTATGCCATATTCGCTCCTAATTACCTATGGTAATGACACTTCAGACACAAACGACCATGCACCTGCTACAAGTTGGAAGGTTTTAATAACTCTCAAAGTTGTAACTGCTGGTGCAGCAACTGTCGCTGTGTTAAATGCCATTTGTTGTAATGCGGATGCAGAACCACCGCTGGTTAAATTAAAGTCATCTCTTGTTTCTGATCTTAAAGGATTAATTTCTAAACTTGTTGTACTGTTTTGTAATGTTGTACATAATATTCTTGCAAGTGAGCCATTTCTAAAATCTGCAGGTGGTGCTAATTGTGTTAGTATTGTACCTGAAATATAACTGTTAGGTTTACCATCCGATAAGTCCATGCTAAATGCAAGGCTTCTAGTTTCAATAGTGTTATCAACATATTCTTTTGATGCAGCATCTTGTGCACCTGTTGGATCTGCAAGTCCAGTAATTTTAGGTGATCCTATCAATGCAAGATTACCTGTTCCGTTTGGTGCTATTTCTAAATCACTATCGGTAGTTAATGTTGTAATTCTTGGTTTACTACTACCACTATCAGTTTCTAGTTTAAAGTCCGCTGTTGGAGGACTAGCACCAATGTTAACAACGTTCTGTGTACCAAAAGAAGTAACACCTGGAATAGCAGTAATACCTGTACCTAGGCTTGTTCCATTAAGAACTGTAACACCATTAATCTTAAATGCTTTTCCTGTAGCAAGATTGATATGTTCTGAACTTGTCCATGCTTGTGCTGCAAGAGCTGGTGTTCTTGATGTTGATGCTAAACCTAAATTACTCCAAAGCAACACATGATCTACACTTGCTGCTGGTCCTTTGAGTACTATACCGCCACCATCTGCAACTGTATCTGAATTTGTTGCAGTATCTCCGGTGTTTGCTAATTCAATCTGTTTGTTTTCAACTATTAGGTTTTGTGTATTAAGAGCAGTGATGTCACCATCTTCAATTGTTAACTGTCCTCTAATAGTTGTATTACCTTTTATTTCAACACTTCCGCCAAATACTGCTTCACTGCTTGTGAAATTTTCAAAGACACTTAATTTTCTATTTGAAGCATCAATTTTCATTGCTTCTTCTTGTACAATTCCTTTTCTTACATTAAAAGTTATTCCTTTATCTGATGCTGTATTACTAAAGAACAAGTTACCATCAGTAACTGTAATGTTACCTTGGTCACCTGCACCAAATACAATTCCTAAATCTGAATTAATTCTAACTTGTCCTGCAAACTGATTTGAAGTATCACGTCTTGCATATGTAGTGGCATCAACATTACCTAGTTTCTCTGCATTTGTTGCAGTTACATCAAATTTCATATTTGCAAGTGTACCTTGATTAAATCCAGGGTTTATACTTCCAGTAAATCCTTCAATAGCATTCTTAGGTGTAAATGAATCTTTAGAAAATATTCCTAATAAAATTCCGTTATTGTATAAACTTGTTATAACTCGTGTTTGGTTAAGTGAGTCTAGTACACTTGTAACTTTGGTTCCGCTTAATCCTTGTAATTGAGAATAATCAGGACCTAAAAGTATTATGTTTGCACCATCAAAAAAGTATAACTGTTTGTCTGTATCATTAAACCATAAGTCACCAACACCTAGTGTTGTAGGCTGAGTATTACTAATTGTTGCAGAACTTACTGGTACAAATGCTGTACCACTGTATACTTTAAGTTTGTTTTCTGTACCGTCAAACCATATTTGTCCTTTGATAGGATTACTAGGTTGTGTTGTGCTTGAAAAGTTTTCAAGTAATTTTACAAAATTTTCATTTAGTGATTCGCCAAATCCACTATAGTTTTTACCTATAAGTGTTAGATCAGTGGATAGCGTATCTATCTGGCCGTCAGCAACTGTTGCTACAATTGTTCCGTCTGTTTTATTAACTTGATATGCCATTCTTAGTTCCTATGTCGTTGTAAATGCAGGCGGACCTGATCTAATTATATAATTTATTGTTAAGTATGGATTCATAATACCAACTGGTGAACTTAACGTAGTTCCTGTAGGAGTTTTAATCTTTCCTGAACTTGGAAGATACTGTGCTCCACCTGGGTTAAGTGGTCCATTATCTGATGTTGAACTCACTGTTGGTGCAGTATCAACTCTTACCGCAGCAAATTGTTCGTTATCTCCAACCATGTTGTGTTCGTGTTCTGGTAAGTTTGAAAGATCTAGTGTTACGGAACTACTTCCGCTTGATGCTGAAAGTGTTTCTGGTTCAGTACCACTGATTCTTGCAGGAACCGGTGAACCGCCACCGTTATCAACAAACCCGCCTACGTCATTTGGTACAGTAATATTGTTGTCCATGTTATGACGTCCGAGTGCAAATCTACCTCTTAGGTCTGGAACTCTAAAAGTTTTTCCAACAGCACCATTTAATGCTGCTGAACCGTTATATGTTGTTCCTATAATATCATACAATGCTCTAAATTTTGCAATTTCAACTTCACCACCATCGCAAAGTAGGAACCCATATGGAGTATTAGGTCCTGCATATGGAAGTATTCCTCCTAACGGTATACCTAAATCACCTACAAACGTATCTCTGTCTTGCTTTAAAAGTCCTGTTGATGTGCTTCCTGTTAAAGGATTTGCTCTATAAACAAGTATTTGATCATTTTCTCCTGATACAACAGGTAATGGTTCATTTTTACTTGTAATAATATTCGCTGTTAATTGTGTATTAAAAACTTTAGGATCGCCAATACCATCAAATGTAAATCCACTTGATACAACATCTCCTGCCATTGTAAACCCAGTAACATTTTTTAAGTTTGTTGCTGTGTTAGCGTTACCTGTGATGTTACCACTAATAGTACCTTGAATTTCATCAGCAATTACTTTTTTGGCTTTAATGTTATTCCATCTAAGTGCATCAGAACCTAAGTCATAAGTTTCATTAGCATTAGGGTATATATTAGTTCCACTAATTGTACCCGTTACATTTAATCCTTGTCCTACACGCAATGTTTTCTTAATAGAAACACCACCGTCTGTACGTATAGCACCAGTGGACAAGTTAATAGCATCGTTAGTATTAGAAAGAATTATACTTCCTGTTACACCTATATCACCACCAACGTCTAATGCATTATTAGGAGCAGCAATATTAATACCAACCTTGTCATCAATTACTCTTAGAATAGTATCAGGAATACCATTTCTATTAATCTGTAAATCTATCGAACTACCTGCTGCACTATTGTAAATTTTTGATGATGTTGCAGATGTAGTTAATTGGAAGTTACCGTCAAGACCAATTGTAATACCTGTATTACTTCTAACATTAAATCCTTGTTCAGTAGTATTAGTAGTATCACTTCTTAAAAATTTTCCTGCTGCAACTTCTACACCACCAATATTTAATGCATCAGCATTTTTAGCAGTTCCTATTAGTTTAGGAAGTGCTCCTCCTAAAAATATTGTTGAAAATTCTGCTTCTTCAGCACTGTTTGCAGGAGTAGCAATATTTAAACCTGATTTGATTTGATCAAATCCTTTAATCTCAATTTTAGGTGTAAATGAATCTCTAGATAAAATTACAACTGGTGTATCTGCAATGTAAAATGTTAAAACATTTTTATCAAGGTTATCTTGGTCAACAATTTTTTCTACTGCTGGGCCATATCTCTTACCGTCGATTGAACTTTCACTAGGTCCAACTAGTAACCATCTACTACCTGTATAAATTCTTAACTGTTGATTTGTTGTATCAACCCAAAGTTCACCTACTTTACTAGTTTCTACACTAGGCTCTGTTGGTCCTTTCTGGATGTTTGATGCTGCTTTCCAACTTGTGTTATCATATAATTGTAAAACACCGTTTGTTGTGTCGTACCATAACTGACCTTCTACAGGATTTACTGGCTGACTTGCACTTGCAAAATTTTCTAATAAAGATAAAAAGTTTTCAGCAATAATTTGTCCGTAACCAGTTACGTTTCTTCCTGGAAAAGTTATGCTTGTATCATTACTTGATGTATTATCAAAAACAGTAATTGGGGATTTGTTATCTCTATCCGTAAAATTTACAATATATGGCATCTATTATCCCTCATTAAATCCTGTTAAACTTTGTATTCTAACTGTGTAATCAATTTGAAGTAATCTATTCAGTGATTTTTGAACTGGATGGAAAATAACATGTGTTAATAGTTTTCCAGCACCTGCAGGATTATATGATTTAATACCTAATTCGTCAAAAACAAAGTTACCATCTAAATTCACACTATTATCAAATGCTTCTTGATCGTCTGGCTCACCGTAATCTAGTAAACATGATATAATAATATCACTGTAAGTAGCACCACTAATGTGTCGTACTTCCATCTTATTTCTAGTTGGATCAGAGTTTGCAATTGCATTCTGATCTACTGTTTTTGTATATGTTTGATTATATAAACTTGAATTAATACCAACTGTATTTGGAGTAAGATACGTTATTAATCCTGTAGGATCAACTGATGTACCACCACTACCAAAAGCCATTTCATATATAGTACCTAAACCTTGGTTAGATAATGCTTGCACCATTGCAACACTCATGTTTTCATAGTGGATTGCATTTCTTTTATCCTGGAAAACTTCTCCTGATTCAGGATCAAATATCTTAATATGTCCTTCAAAGTGAAACCCACCGGTTTCATTTACCGCTGGTTTTTTGTCTTCTTGTACTTGTTTTTGATTATCTGGCATATTTTTCTCTTCGTGTTTCATAGTGTATTTATTCAGGTAAACTGGTTGTCTTCGCAGCAATGAACTTACTAATTGCTGTATTATTATCTAATAGTGTAACTCCATTGCTTGCAGTAGTTGTGCCTCTATCATACCATGTATTTCCTGTCCTTTTAATTATTGTTATACGTGTTCCTGCTGCTGGTGCTGTTGTAAGCCTTATATAAGGATTAACACCGTCTACAGCAAATTCTGCTTCTAATTCTTTATCTGCTCCTGGGCTAACTGGGCCAAGAGATTCATCATATACAGTTAAAGATGTTTTACGCAGTCTAGTTCCTCCAACAAACACTTCTATTATATCACATCTACCGTAATCTGTTGGAATTGTTGTAGCAGCCCATGTACCTGTAGTACTCTTAGATGGTACAAAATCTAACGGTCCTATTAAACTTGAACTTCCATCACTTACAAAGTCAGTTCTTTCTTGACTGTCTGTATAAGGAATAACTTCATTTGGTCCAATATCAGCAACGCTAGAACCTGTAGCGTGCAGTTCTTTAATTGCTGTACCATTTACACCTCTGCGCAATTGACTAATTGTGTTATCTTTCTTGAAAAGGTATTCTATTCTTTCTCCACCTATCTCAATAACACCTGCAATATTTCTGTTTCTCACAGGATTATATAAATTACTACCATCAGTAAGTTCTATCTTATCATCATAATAATTTAAATTTGAAGTTAAAGTAATTTTACTATCTGTTGCATACCTATTGTATCTGTAAACATTTAGCATGTCTTTGCTTATTTCGTATGAGCTAGGTAGTTTATAAATATCTGCACCAAATGTTGTAATAGTGATTATATCATTTTCATTTGAATCAACTTCTAAATACACAACGCCTCTTGGTAATGAGATATTATAATCTGTATCTCTAACAAGTCTAACTCCGTTTTTGTAAACCCAAACATAAGAAACTCCTAGTGGAGTATACGGAAGTTCATAATTAACTTTACCACCTGTATTTCTATCACTGTAAATTTCCATACTTGGATATTCGCTAAACCATGTAACTTCTAGTGTATCTCCTGGAGTATAAGATACTGTGTCAGCAAGTAGTAGCCTATTAGTACTAATTGAATATTCAGCACGTAAGTCATTTTCAATTTTGATCACGTCACCAATATTTAATGCTGAAGTTTCAATAGTTAAAAGTTTTGATGTACCATCATAAACATAATCTTGAATAAATGTTTTCAATTCCCCGTTAATATAAACTTTTATATTTGCAGAAAGGATTGCACCAGATGCTTCTAAAGGATCTTGTCCAAGAGTAAATGAATTTGTAACTCCGTCATAAACTGAATAGACTGTGTCTGGTCCTTTAAGTTTAATATTATTGATTTCAACTACCATTGCTGATATTGAACTTTCTCTAGTTAATTGTACAAAATTATCTAAATCAATTGTTTTATCAGAAGTAAGTGTTGTTGTTTGTCTGTTTACTCTTACTAATCCTAGTTGTCCACTATCAACATTTTCGCTAGCCTGGAAAGCAACTATTTTAATAATACTATTTTTTGCAGGAATTTGCCCAAACTCTACTAGGCTTCTGCCAACAGTATCAACAGTGTCTGTGCTATCACTAAACACAGCGTCTTTTGCAACACCGTCAACAGTAACAAATATGCTACTTGTTAAACTATATGGTGCGTCTGTAAGATATAATCCTGTTGCTCCATCTGCTGTAAACTCTTGGTAATCTAATAATCCTACACCACCTATTCCGATAGATATAATTTCAATTTTTTTGTCAGCCACAGGTGATGTAAATTCTATAGTTGTATTTGTAGCAGTATAATCTGTGTTTAATACTTGCTTAATTCCATCTACATAAACCAACAACGAAGTATCTTCAATTATATCTTGTCCTATATCATATACTAAAGTGCTGCCGTCACCTGTAAAAATATTTGATTCAAGAGGTGCTGCACCGTTGTTAGTTGTTTGGAATACTTTGATACTTAAATTATCAAGTACCTGACCTGGTATATTCTCTTCTGGAGAAGGTACTTGATCTGGACCTATATACTGGCCACCTGTAATTTTTATTTCTTCAACTGTTAATCCTGTTGCTGTTGCATATGCGCCGTCTATTGCAGAAAGAGATCCGCCAGTTAGATTAGTATCTACAATATTAGGATCTGTAATTGTTACTGCACCATCGCTATCAATAGGACGGAAAATTAATATGTCTCCGTCATTAGTTGTAACATAGGCTCCTATTTCAATTGTAGTTGTAGAACCGTCACCTATAAATGTTGGCATTACAGCATTTTTATTTGTAACTGATGAAGAATCATCATCGCTGCTAAAATTTGGATCATCTATTCTAATTACAGGAGGATTTTTTACTGATTCACTATACTGTAAATCATCAATAGTTGGTAAAGAACGTTCGCCTGCACGTTTTAGGTAAATGTTTATTTCTTTTCCATCAGCAGGAATATAAGGTAGTGTTATTTGATTGGTGCTACCATCAGCAACAACATAGTAGTCTGCACTACTTTCAACACTATCCCAACTATCACTAAACCAAGGCAATGCGTCCCACCCGCCTGTGACATCAAATGTTGTTCCTTGAATTTGAACTCCACCATAATCTATACCAGTCATCAACTGATTTAATTCTTTACCTTTCATACCGTCAGTTGGATTGTAGTATTTGTTTATTCTATTAACGCTGTCAAGTAATTCATCATTTTTAGAATAATCAATTTTGATTACATCACCTATTTGTGGTGCAACATTTAATATTATTCTACCATGTATAAAACTATATCCGTCTACTTTCTTAGTAAAGACTGATACTGTATAATCACTTCCTAAAACTGTTTGATTATTTTTTGTAATACTAATTTTAGTTTTATCAATTGTAGGCGCATATTTTAAATCAAATACAGATGTCGAACCTGTTGCAGTAAATGTTTGGCTATCAGTAAATGTTGTAAATAATCCTTCTTTTGCAATTCTATCAAATTTTACTTTTAATTCAAAACTTCTAGTTGTGCCTTCACCTAGATATGCAACTGCTACAGCATTGTATGTTGATGCTCCGTTACCACCAACTAAGTTAACTGTAGGTGTTGATGTGTATCCTTTACCTTTATTAAGTATACGAACACCTGTTACTTTGCCGCCTGAAACAAATGCTTGTGCAGATGCTCCTGTACCATTTCCTTCAATTACAACATTGGGTGGACTTGTATATCCACTTCCACTACTGGAAATAACAATATCTGTTATACTATAACCTTTATTGTCAAACCATGTTTTCCACGGCTCTTGTGTAACTAGTTCACTATTTTCATTTACTGTTACAATTTGTCCATCATTACTAGAATATACTGCTGGTAAGTCAAAGTCGTTTGCTGCTACTCCGTTACCTTCTAGTTGATTATATCTACTTACATATTCCCTAATGGTTGTTCTATAAGGTTTTACTTCTTCAATGTATGCTTGGAAACTTTCAAGATTATCGTTACTGTAATTAGGAATAACTTTTAGGTTTCCTACATTATGAGTTGCTTTTAAGAAACTAGATTTAAACAACCAATCCACATAAATTTGTTCGTATAAAACATATCGTATGCTGTTGAAGAAAGTTTTATTCCATTCAATTTTATAATCACCTATAAAAATATTATTTTTAATTGCTGCGAATATGTTTCTTAATTCAGCAGTAGGTTCTAAATCGTATAATCCTGTATCAAAGTTTACTGTATTATCATACCCAATACCTGAACTTTGTAAATTATATAAGTTTTTGGATAACTTGAATGTACCTTGTCTTCTACCAACTAATGTATAATTGCCTAAAGGTAAATCACTAGTGTCCGTTACTTTTTCAAATACTGCCCAGCCACCGGAACCGTATTCTTTAATTCTTATCAAATCGCCAATTGCTACTTGAATAGATGGCTCTTCAGAAGTATCTAATATTTCTTTAGTAATCCTAGTTGTTTCACTGTAACCTGTTTTCCACCAATCAATGTAATTCCAATATTTTGTTGTATCAAAGGCTTGAGATGCACTTCTATAAAATGTTTTTCTAATATCATCCCATGCATATATTGACCAATAATTTCCTGCTGTAGAATCACTTGCAACAAGTACACTAAACTGTCTTACAATAGGATTTACATATGTATAATTTTTTCCACTATTTACAACAACTGCTGCTACTATTCTGCCTTGGTTGTCAATATGAGTAACTACTTCACCACCAACTCCGTCACCTTGTATTGTAACTGATGGTCCCGGATATACTCCAGGTGCTTCGGTATCAAATAACTGTTGTGGCTTGTATCCAAATCCAGGGTCAACAATATTGATAGAAGTTATTTCGTTGTCTACAATATTAGCAGATAGTTTAGCCTGTTTTACTCTTACAGTACCTACATTTTCTAGATCTACAATACTATCAACTTTTACATCATATAGATATAAAACTTCTGCAGGTTCTGGATCAACAAGATTTAAATTAGTGAAATCTATTGTGTTTGCAAATGCTTCTTTCACTAATATTGCATTTACACTTTCAACTGTTTGTTTTAATATCTGTTTTCTATTTACAAACATGCTTTGTCTTGGGCGGAAACTTAATCCATATTTTTGTTTAGCAGGCAAGTTAGTATCAGGAACTCTATTTCCTTGCATATCATAACCAACTAAACTATCAATCCATTTCTTTTCAAGTTTATTATTAGGAACACTATTTTCATCACCTTCAGTAAGTAATAAAAATTCATTATGTGCTACATTGTTATTATTGCTTGTATTATAATATTCAAGATTTAATATAGAAACATTATCTGAAACTATACTTTTATAATTGTAAAATAAAATTTTATCAGCATCTGCAAGTGCAATATATGTATTGCCAAGTGTTGCCGGATTGTTAATTAATGATGCAACTTCTCCTGCACTTATCTGTCTACCTAAAATGTTTTCTGGAACTGTAACTTTGTTTTTCACCCAGAAGTAATATTTTGTTTCCGTTACTAATCCTGTGTTTACATTTAAAAATTCTTTTACACTATAAACAGTATCGTTGGCATATAAAGGCTGTCCTGATACACCTAACTGTAACCCTTCAGTTGTATCTGCAAGCACTGACCATTCAGATGGTAAAAGTTTAGATTCAACCCATTCATAAACATCAATGCTAGAACCCTGTACTTGCACTCCCCAATTTGCAGATCTATAAGCAGTATCTGCCTGCTCGTAGTCTAACCATTTTGCAGTGCTAATGTTCCACCATAATTTACCAACATTTTTATTATACCATGCTACTGAATCATCTACAACTACGTCCGCAGTTCCTACATTGTATGTCGCTGGATCATATAGTGTTTTATATGTTAATTCGCTTTCTGCTGCTGCGAGAATTTTTAATTTTGCAGGATCTATTACTTCTAGATCCTGTATCTTAGTATCACCGCTTTCGTTGTAAAGACTAATTCTTTTTATTCTTGATAAATCTATTTTATCAGATTCAGTTCCTAAAATTTCAAGACTGTTAACATTAGGATCTTTCTTAAATAATCTAACCATACCAGTAACAGGACCTGTAAAATCTAATGTTGGTCCATTCACTACTGGAGCAATATACTGCGGCGATCCAACAGCAATAGTGTTATTAGAACAAGAAACACTATATCCAAAAGATTCATTAGTGCTTAAATCATCTTCTAATTTTTCTGTCAGTAAATATCTTGAACCTTTTAATTTAAACACGTAAACAGCACCACTATATCCACCGTATGCAGTGAAAGATGTGTTTAATTCATCAAATGTAGTTGTACTAGTGTCAAACCTTATAGGTAAATTATAACCAGTATTGTTTGCGCCAATTACTATTTGAGCAGCATTAGACGTCATACAAACAGATTGTCCAAAATATTCGTTTGGATATATTCCGTAACTTTCTATTTTTTGTTTTAATCTATAACGTGTTGCTGTAGAATCTGATTCATATTTAAAGATATATGCACTTCCTTGATTTTGAAAGTTTTTATCTGCTTTAGGACTAGTTACAACTAATGTTGTTCCTGCCATGTCCACGTCAACAGCGTAACCAAACATATCACCTGTGCTAATAATTTCTTCTGCAGGCAAATCACTTATTTCAGCAAGACTTTCAGCAGTTATAGTTTGTTGTAAACTGTAAAAACCTACACTATTTTTAGTATATACAAAAACTTTACCTACTGATTCAGTAGAACTATCTCCAACATTGACCCAAGGATAACCATCATCAGGTGCTTGATTGTAACTTCTAATTGTGCTATCTGGACCCACTGCTGTGGCGCCAAGATTTTCTAACCTGTGGTAACCACCTTGATATTTTACAACATCATTTTCCATGTATTCATAATTAGGTTCCCAGTTACCTTTATAGTTTTGAAAGTATTGTCCGTCTGCTTCTACTGCACCTATTATTAAAGTTGTACCGTCATTATTAAATGCAAGAGAACTACCAAACTTATCACCTTCCTTAATCAACTCTGCAAGTTGATCCGCAGATAATATTCCTGATGCAAGTGTGGACCCGTCATCTTCTATACTAACGCTACTTGGAAGAGATACATTTGTGTTTACTGAATCTAGTTTGATCCAATCATTGCTTTCAATAGATATAGTGCTACCATCGCCTTGATTATCTGCAAGTGCTTTCCATAAGTTACCATTGTAGAATACAATCGATCCTTTAGGATAGTAACTTTCTACAGAAACAGTTCCTGTGCCATTACCTCTACCTGTTGATACAAACTCTGTACCTGGAGTATTACTCAATGCACCTAGTGATACGAAGTCAGTTGTTCCTAATGTTTCAATTGTGTATGTACGGCCTGCAAGTATTTCTGTTGCTGTAAGTGTTCCACCTGGCTGATATATGCCTCTGTAATCTTTGTTCTGAATTAGTTCCCAGCCGCCTGCTGTTGTATAATTGTAAAGATAAACTCTACCCTTTGTATCATTCAATCCAGGAGCACTTACCGCCATTGTATACCCTGTGGCTGTTGTTGCTAAACTAATTTGACTACCAAAGAAATTGTCACTGTCTGATCTTGGACTTACAAAACTTTCTACATAATTCCATTGTTGAGCACTGTATCTATACAGCGAAATCATACCTTGGTTGCTATAACCTTTATTAGATCCGCTTTCTAAAGCATTAATGTTGAATGTTTGTTCCCAGTCTTCTGTATATACATTAATACTGCTGCCATCACCTATAATACTAGTTTTTGCTTTCCACAATTGTCCTTCATATAATACAATATCATTAGCAGCATAATTTTTAAATGTACTAAAAATTCCTTGATAATTTGAAGTGATGCCTGATGCCTTTGGTGATCCAACTATTAACCACTCATTATCTGATGTAATTGCAAGTTCTTCTCCAAATGTATTTGCAACTGCTGTTGTAAACCCTGTCAACGGTTGTAGTATTTGTTTTACTGCTAACCCGTCTGAAGTTTCAACATAAACAACTGTAATACCAGATCCTGGTATTGATGCTATTGTTTGGTTTAAAGATTCTGAATATAATACTTTCTTACCAGTATGTTTTGGATCAGTGCTTCCGAATGCAGTAATTTTTTTAGAACTAAATTGTTTTTTCTTTTCAACAATTTCCCACTTATTACTTCCATTATTATCTATATATAATTTAGATGTTCTATCTAATAATGCTGTTTGTTCTAAATCTAAAGAATCATAATCTGCAAATCTAGCATTTGTTAATAAGATAGGGTATGTTAATGTGCTAGGTTCAAAGTCTACATCTGCTGGTGGTGTTTCAGTTTCAAAACTTAAGGTAAAGTTTGTTACTTCAGTTATCTTATGGAAACCATCTATGTCACCAAACGTTTTAAATCCTATAAATTCATCTACATTTAAATTGTGTCTTTTTGTAAATGTAACAGTTACTTTATTCTTATCGGTAGTAATGTTTGAAATAGGTAATTCGTTTGCAAAATTAATACGTAATACAGTCCATTCTTGCTTATCAAAAGTAACCCATATATGATCGTTGTTAAGCACTCCTGTAATATCTATGTTTGTTATATCGTCTCTAGTTTGTACAACATATTTTGTTTGATCAACCTTGACATACCCAGCAGTTCTAAGATATTGTTTTTCACTAGTAGTAGGATTAATATTAGTTGTAAAAGGTATAGGTGCAAAATAGAAATCACTTTGATTAGTTCTATAATATCTATCAAGCTCAGCAACGTTTTTAGTATTAGTAACTAATAGAGGTTGTGGATTAAGAACAAAATTATCTGTATCTAATTTAAGTTCAACTACTTTAGATTGATCAGTTCCTCCAAGTTGTCCAACTTTAAATGCCCATTCTTCTTTTAAACTAACACCTTCATCTGCTGTTCTACCAAGTTTGTTAAATATTTTAGTAAAAGAATTACTTGTTCCTTTTTCTCTAATAAATCCTTGGTATAATCTAAACTGTGTTACACTGTCTTCGGATAAATTTTGTAAATAACTTCTTGTCTGATAACCGATAGTATGTCTTGCTAATTCTCTCTGACTTTCTGACAACCCTTCAGTATTAACATCGAAATAATCTTCCATTTGATTTATTTTAAAATCAAAGTTAGGAACTAATTTTTTCTCAGGTGTTGAGTCAAGTACTGTCCAGTTTACAGCATTAAATTCTTCATCACTTGTATGATTACGTTTACTTGTATAATTGACACCTTGGTAATTTATAATATCGCCAAGTTTATAATCAGTAAATGGCTGCCAAGATGCAATGTTTACGTTGTCAAACAAAAATCCTGGCGAAGTATAATCACCGTCCCAGTCTACAGTTCTAAACCCTTGTACTTTAATTCTTTCTTGTCTATAGCCAGTTGGCTTATCAAAAATTACATCATTGAAAACTGTTCTATCATTAAAAATAGCAACATGTTCTTTAAGGACATAGTTTAATTTTAGATAAAAAAGTCCTCTAGTAGTTTCATTTATTGTAAATGTAAATGATTGGAATTCTCTGTTGACATCAAAGTTTTTAATGTCCATAGGTTCGCCATTATCAGTCAATACATTATAATCATAAAAACTATCAAGTATATTATCAACTACACCAATTGGTACAGTAACTTTAATTTTTTCTGCGCCTGGGCTTACTGCAAGTAATGATCCAACTGACCATTCATTACGTGTCCAGAACATAAATTCTTTAGCAGAAGTTGTAAAGTCTTGCATTGCTTGATTATCTGTGCTATAATTTTCAAAAACAAAACCTTGTGATTTTAGATAATGCTCGTATCCTAGTAAGAAATCTACAACCTGTTGTACTGTGTTAAATGTAGTTCCATAACTTATATCTTCAGTAGCGAATTGATTAAAGTTTCTTCTGCGCTGTGCTGTAGCAGCACCTAAGATTGGCAACTCTGGTAACTTGATCCAATTATCTGTTTCAAATTTATCAGTGCTTGTATGAGTCAACTTTGCTCTATAAAACATATTTCTGTATTGCGTTATTGCTCCGTTGTTATAAAGTTGGTCTTCTGTCCAATTTACAAACGTTGCACTAACTCCGCCTACAGATAATGTTGGATCTGCTTGATTTGGTATTGCTTTATAAATTCTAAAGTAAGGATGTACGTCATCGTAACCGTTTACTATCCAGCCGCCTTCTGTTTTTTCAAATATAATTCCGCTGTAACTAACAGTTTTAATTGGAGATGAAACATTAAAAAATATGTTATAATTTTCTTGTGGTATGAATATGCTTGAACTTGCAGCAGCAGGACTTTTAGAATCTAGTAAATACTTTTGTTGAGTTTTATCAACAAATCCATTTAGCCTGCTAGTCAATCTTACATTAATATCTGACAGTAAACTTTGTGCGTTTGCAACAGGTTTTCCTGATGAAATTAAGTAACTGCTTATATAAGATGCCAAGCCGCTAGTGATTTCAGTACTACCTGTAACAGGTAACACTATTTCGCTAGGTTTAATAAAAACACCCGTACTCTTACTAATAATTTGATCTGCAATATTACGTTTTGTTTTGCTTCTATCAAAATTTGCAACAATATATTCAAACGGACGTAGTAAACACAACGCTATTGTTACAACAAACGGAAATTCTGAACTGCTTCTATAAGCATATTCAGTAGGCGAAACGTCACCTAGTTTGAAACTTCCTTTATTATTTGTTAAGGTAAAGTTTGTTGCTAATCCACTATCAAGAGGACTTAGTAGTTCGCCGTATTCGTTTACAGGTATATGTCTTAATATACTAGTTCTAGCATATCTTTTATATGTACCTGCTCTTTTGCCTTGTCTTATAATACCGTCTCTAATATCTTCCCAAAGAATAAGGTTTCCACTTGTGTATGGTGCTTTACCATATTGTGTTTCCCACCAACTTGGCTTTTCACTAAACCCAAGCATTTCCCAAGGACAACGATGCGGTCTATCTGTATCATAGAAATATTTGTAAGCACCTCTCCACCATCCTGGTAAATTTTCATCACCATCTGGTGTTGTCATATTAGAATAGGTATATGTAAATGTTTCTGTATCTTTTAAGTATGTGTTAGCAGTGTAACCAAGATTGGTATTTGCCACCCATTTTAAAAATTCTTGACTTGCTATTGCATCAAATTCTGCTTTTGTAAATACTGAATTTTTATAATAACCACCAAGGTTAGCATCTATATCAAATACACTAGGGTCATAAGATTGTTTAATATTATTATAAATTCTATATTCTAATTCTAGTAAAACATCATCTCGAAAATCACCATAAGCAACAGTGATACTGCCGTCATGACCTTGTATAACTTCTGTAGGTACTCTGTATGTGTCATCAATAAATTTCATTGGAGTATATTTTTTGTATAATCCGTTTGAAGTTGGTGTAGGTGGCACATGACACGATGCTGTTGATACATATTCGCGAACTTCTATTGTGTCGCCTTGTACTAAAGTACCTTGAATTGTTAAAAATGAAAACTCACTACTAAATGTATAATCTGTACCATATAATAACTGTGTACCATTTTTGTAAATGTAAACAGCACGTCTACTTAATGTACTTAAATCAAAACTTTGACTAAGTGAAAATGTTTTAATTCCTGGGTCATCAACTGTGTATGTTAATTTTGTAAATGCTCCTGTACCTAATGTGTCGCTATCTGCAAAGGGACTTGCTGAGCTCTTTATTTTTGTTAATTCTTCAAAAATAGAATCTACTAAATCTGGTATATTTGATGTGTCATCAACTTCATAAGATTTTTTAATAAAGTTTTCTTTAAACAATGAGTATTGTTTTTTAGCATATTGTAAAGATTTAACAATATTAATTTCTTTGTCAGCAAGCGTTAATAGTGCTGACGCTGCAACACCCGAATGTTTTAGAAATCGTTTTGCGTTTATATTAATATCTGAAATGTCTCTTAAATTAGACACTCCCGGAAGTATACCAGTAAATCTTGTGTCAAATTCTAATGCTGTTTTAACATGATCAGTTGCTTGCCCGAGCGTAAAACTTTTTAAGTTTTCATTTAACGGATTTTTTTCTAATCCTACAGGAATTTCATAGTAACCATTTTTAGGAATGATTTCGCCAACTACTTTAATTGTAATAATATCGTTAGGTTGAAACACAGTAGTAAAAGTGAACTGGTTTTTATCACGTGTATAAGATTCTTTTAATTCATCACCATTTCTAAAAAATATAATTTCAACAGTATCATCTATATCATCAAAATCAATAATATCAGTTTGTACAATATTTGTAGCATTTATAATTGTAACACTATCAACAATAGGCTGTAAGTATTTAGATTGTGTTTTAATCCAACCATTTTCATATTTGCCGTTTACTTGATAATAATGTTTATTAGTGTTATCAGTAATTGCCTGTTGATTTATTGTATATGTAAATTGTTCAGTTTCCCAATTCCAATCAAATTCTATATCGCCTACATTATCAATATTTTGATAAGAAATACTAATACCTAATTCTTTGTCAATAGGACCATTGCCTAATTTATAACTAAAAATTTTACTTCCTGCAAAACTACTTACTGGATACGTAACTGTATCATCAAGTGCAACACCTGTTTCATTAAAACTGTCAAATAAAGGTGCTTGGTTTACAGTTGTTTTCTCTTGACTCTTTTTCCAAGATGTGCCGTTGAAGTAAAACTGCTTACCTGAATTAGAAGTGCCTCTACTAGCAAGAACACATTCATTAATTGTTGGTGTGCTATCTGTAGTTTCTTGTAAAGTAATTTGTCTTATTCCGTTGTGGACAATAAACTTAACTTCGTATATTTTGTTGTTTGCAAGATTATCATCATCTGCTGTAACAAGTACTCTTGCGCCTTCAAAAAGAAACTCACCGTCTACACTATATCCTGTACTACCTTCAATAGTTGAAAATACATCCTTTGTATAATCATCAATATAATCAACTGAGGCTTTTGCAATTGTTCCTTGCTGGTAAAGTTTTATACCAGGATGAAATTCAATAATTGGTCGCTTTGCCCTTGCTGCTTCGAGTGCATCAAAATCACTATCTCTATAGTTAAATGCATATTCAAGGACACTACGATGGAACCATCTATTATATCTACTCCACGGATTCGAATCATTACTGCTTCTGTTAATTGTTACATAATCTTTATTTGCAGGATACAAGGTTGCATCGTCAAAAGGTTGAGTATCAAATCCTTCGTTATCGAATACGATTTCAGGAGTATCTGCACTTATGCTAGGTGGAATTAAATCAGCAAATCTTATTAGTGTAATTGCTTTTCCTATTCCTTCAACTAGCCATGTGTCTGTAGCATACTTTTCACTTTCAACTTGTCCACGGAATTCAATTACCATTCCGTTTGATAGTTCTACTCCATTAGCACTTTTATAATAAGTTTTTCCTAAAATTTCTTTTTCAATATTAATTGCTGTATTACTTTCAATATCAGCAATAATAAATCTGCCTAGTCTATTAGGATCTGTTTCACTTTGATAAAAAAGTACATCTGGAGAATTTAAAGGAACTGTAAATGTAAGTGTACCTACTTCAATACTATTATTTGTAACTCCGCTATTATAAATTAAACTGTTAAACGAAGCGTTACTATCAATTACTTCCCAGTCTTGACTATCTAAGTCTATCGAACTTCCGTCTGCAGGACTAATTTCAACTTTTGCTCTCCAAAGTTTTCCATCAAATACTGCTAAGTCACCTGGAAAATAAGTTTTTAAAGGTTCGTAATTTAAACTACCAGTATCATAATTTGTTCTTAATACAAAAGGCTCGCCTGGTGAGTTAACAGTAAACTCATATGTTTGGCCTCTATATAAAGTAAGTGTTGGATTATTTGTAAGTCCATCTGGAGTAAACACCCAAGAAGAACCAATCCCTTGATTAACTTTATATGTAGATTGAATATCCTGTGTTTGGCCAAAGATAGCCACCGTAGGTGGACCAGCAGGTACCCAATAGTATTCTCTATAATTTATAAACTTATCCCAGTCTATAGGCGGATTCCAACTATAATGCTCTTGGAACGTAGTTTTGTCATCTCTTTCGTTTACATTACCAAAGAAAGTTTCAATATTTTTAAAATCTAAATAATCGTAAAACTTAGTTACAACCTGATTATTTTCAACTGTAACGCCTGGCTCTAACTGATATCTGCTTCTTAAAGTATTATCAGTATCTAAATATACGTTGTTACCGTTATAAGTTTTGCCAAATCTTCTACCAACATATCCTGATAGTTTATCCAATGCACCTGGTTGTACAAGAGGATCAACTACTCCTGATAGAAATTTGTCATTAGCATCTGTTCTAAAAGTTTCTGGAAGAAGCTCGGAACTTTTTCTAATAGGTAACTGACTGTTAGGGTAAACCTTATCTACCATTAGTAACTAGAACCTCCGCTGCTAGAACCTGTGGTACCTGTACTTGTAGTTGTACTTGTAGTTGTACTTGTACCTGTGCTTGAACTTGTTGTGTTTGATTGTGAATCACTTTCTATTGTTCCTGTGCTTGATCTAATTTCAGCGGCGGTAATGCTAGTAACAATTTTGATGTCGTCTACTGTTGCACCACTTACAAAAATTTCATCTGGTTTACTTTGTATTTCAAAAAGACTGCCAAATGATTGTGCTGATGATCTAGGTAAAATTACAAAGTTAGTAACATCAGGAGATACTGTGTTAATAACATAAGTTGTTAATTCACTTAGATAAAATCTGTCACCAAAATCCCAGTTTTGAATTTCAAAGAATTTGTTAATTGCTGTTACAATTCTTACTTTTAAATTGTTATCATTAATTGCTCTATCTGGATTTTTAACTACTTTAAATTCAGACTGCAATTTAGTTGATGCTTTTGCACCAAACAATACTTTATATTGTACAGGATGATAAATTATTTCATCACTGATTGTTTTGATTTGACTTAGATTAGCACCAAATTCTATTCTTAGGCTATCTGTTGTAGGAGCAGCAGGTTCAGTTGTTGCGCCTGCAAGATAATTTCTATATGCTATATCATAATTTTTAGTTAATAGATATAAATCAACAATGTTAGTTACACTAGGATCAATTCTTCTATTTTCACTAGCGGAATGTGTGTATTGGAATTTTAGATTCCTTCTGCCTACATATGCAACATATGAACTATCTAATTCAAGAGTGTTTGTTGTTCTGTTAACCTTTTTAACTACATCTTCTGCAACGTCACTAAAATAAATTAATTGGTTGTTATTAAAATCATTTACGTTAACATCTGCTTCTTTATTTCTAACAATAATTGTATCTGTACTATTATCAAAAAGATTTAAAACTTCTGTGCCATATGTATCTGTTTTTCTTTCAAAGAACAAATAGTTAGACTCAGAATCAGCACCTGCAACTTGTATAAACGAATCAGGATCGTCAACAACACCGTCGCTATCGTTATCGCTAAAACTTAACTTAATTTCTTTGTTACTTTCGTACCCATCATCAAATGTTATTGTATCTGTTATTTCAAAAGTATAGTCTCTGCCTAATGCTGTTGCACTAGTTGTTTGACTATTGATGCCTAAAATATTAACAATATCTTTTGCAATTCTACCTGTTAGATTATTATATGCAATTTCATTCTTGTCAAAATAAAATCTATTTTGCTCAACACTGCCAAACACATAATTTAATGTTCTAATTCTAACTACATACTGATCGTTTTCTTTTACAAATGCAAACAGCCAAGAACCGTCAAGATTTTCATTTGTAATGTCGCCTGCTTTACCTAAATTAAAGTTATTAACTAAATCTAAGTTTTGATTTTGTATAATTTTCCACGAAGTATCAGCAGTATCATATCGCAAACCAAAGTTTAAATTTGCAAACATCAGATTAGTAATTTCTGTTTCAAGTGCTACACTTAAATCGTTTACAAACTTTGGAACAATACTATTTGCTATCGCACCGTCTGGGATATTTTCGTTAAAAGTTATTGGTCCTAATCCATTTGCAAGAGCACCTCTGTTAGCATTTGTACCGTCACCTATAACTGATTGTACTTTAGCCCAAATGTATGTGGAACTTCCTGTATGATTGGCAGTGCCCGCCATCAATTTATTATTTTGATTTATCATAAAGTGATAACCGTCTGGTGCGGTAAATTTAACTGTTGATCCAACAGTAAGGAATTTTAAACTACTTGTTGAATATGTACTAACCTTAAGTAAACTATTATCAATAGTGTTTGTAAAATAACCAGTTCCACTATTTAAATCGTTGGTAATACTTTTCCATACTGTAGTTTTTTCACTAAATGTTACTCTTTCGTATTTGGTAATGTAGAAATTATATAAGTCTTTATCAGTAAATGCACCTTCAATGTTTTGCCTTAAAAAATTAATAATTTCAGTTTTGCTTGTAAACTTTAAAAATAAACTTCTTTCTGCTTCTTGTCTGTAAATATATCCATCATCAGCAAAAACATTTACTGCACTATATTTTCCGCTTGCATCTACAATGTCATAATTTCTGCTAATACCACTTGAAGTTCTGTTTACTGCTTTAATTTTTAAAATATTTTGAGAACTTGCTAACGGAGCAAGATTATAATCTTCTCCAGTAACCATTCTGTTTTGTGTATAATAAATTGCAGGAGCATTTTGACGTATTGTGTCTGTACTTTCAGTTGCTGCTGCATTGTTAACAGTATATTGCAATCCTAAGTTTATAGTAAGTGTGTGTGCAATACCTGATTTGTTTAGATAATTGATATCAATTGAGATACCTTTCATGTCATTAGGAGCAATAGAATATTCAAGTCCGTTGCTTACTCTGTAGTATGTTCTGAAAGAACCTTGCGGTAAATTTCCATATGTGCCATCAGCAAATACAAGGTTAACTTTATCGTTAGGTTGTGTAGAAACTGAATAGATATTTTTTACGTTACCAACAATACTATTGTAGGCAATATTATTTCCTATTAAATTACTTACTTTGGTCCATTCACGCTCTTGGCCACCTGCACTATTCAAACCAAACAACCAAAGATCATCATTATTAATATTGTTTGTCTCTACAGCAATTGTTTCATTTGTAGTAGGAGTACTAATGTCAAAGTCTGCAAACTCTAAACTTCCTTGTTTAAATTGTAAAAAGAAACCTGTGTTTGCACTTGCAGAACCTTTTCCATCTTGTCTGTACACAAACCCTAACTGGTTACCTGGTGTTGGTGCTTCTTCATATATAAGTTCTTGTTCCTTGAACGCCGTACTTACTATTTCAAATGCCATGCTTCTACCAGCCACAGATTTTGAAAATGTGTATAATGGAACATCATTTGTAGTAGTTCTAAATCTATATTGCTCTGTAGGTATGCCCTGTATTGTAGCAGCGCCTTCGCTTCTACCAAACTCTGTATTGTCAGACATAGCAGAATTAAGAATTAATACAAACTGTTCTGCCCAGTTACTGTTTGTAGGATCATTCCATTTTACAGTCTGTTGTGATAAGTCTCTACCATTACTATCAATAATATTTTCTGTAGTTGATATTGTATTAAATTTTAATAAGCCACTAGATCCTATATTTCTTTTTGCGTTGTAGGACAACATTCTAGCAATTCTAAGAACACTTTCTTTACGCTCTGCTAATTCTAAAAAGTTTTCTCTACTTGCTAAATCTAGTCTAAAACTAATACTTTGGCCTAAAAATGCTACTGCATCAACTAGAGCCATGTACTCAGAACTTTCAATATAGTCATTGAAATCTTCAGGATAGTTTTCTCTTAGGTAAGAAATAATTACCCTGCGGATATTTTCAAAATCATAAGACTTAAAATCCGCATTTCTAAACGTTTGATAGATGCGAGTCCAGTCCTGATTTAGTATTAAATTGTTCTGTCTTGACGTTGTGCTCATTAACTATATTCCTATTGTAATATTTAGCCCTTGTAATTAAGTGCTTAGTTTATAACCGAGTTATTTCTATCAAAATTAAAGCGCATTCTTTCAGTTACATTAAATGGAACATACACTACATCTGCTTCAATTCTCATGCCTTGTTCTGTGCTATCAACACTAACGCTTTGAACTACAACTCTAGGGTCATAGTTTATAATAGTTTCTACGTCTTTGGCTATAATATTCTTTACTTCTTCAGTAAACTGTTCAAAGATCATATCCCATATTACAGTACCAAAGGTCGGATTTTCTAACTTTTCACCTTTTCTTATGTAGAAGTTGTTGATAATATCCTGTTTTACCAAGTCAATATCATATAATTTAAATCCGCTTTTTTTGTTTTTTGAAGAGAACCCTCTATATGTAAACGTGTTCGCTCCTGCAGACCCAACACTTGCTTGGTTAACTGCTACTGCTTTTTGATTGTATATTTTTTTCATATACTACTCCTCTTTTGGTTCTCTGTCGGTAAACGTTTCATTTTGTAATGCAGGAGAATTATTCTCATGCAACGGCCACGGCTCATGCATAGGCACTCTTTTCATTATTGTTTTTATTTTTCCGTCAGTGTATTTAAGTTTAGGCCATCCAACAGCAGGATTTGTAAACAATGTTGTATGTAAGTGCAAGGCAGTGATAGTTGCTGCTTGGCTTGCTTCTTCTGCTTCTCTTGCTTGTGGGCCATTCATGTGTATTTCTGCTGCTGTCTCAGTATGATTGCCACCACTTAAAATATCTGTTGTACCACCGGCTGTGTATGCATTGTTACCATCTGTATTCAGATCTAAATTACCAGTAGTTTTTATAAGTGTATCTCCAAATACTTTTAAGTCAAGATCATGTGGAGTAACTATTCCATATCCTGTAGCAATTTTTGTAGAACCTATTACACTGATGTCTAAAGATCCGTCAACTTTTACACCTTCTGCATTTTCATAATTTCTAGTTTCTATCTTACCATTTGCACCAATCAGTATGTTTGTGTTGAATGCACTTTCAATTTGTATTCTACCTGATTCATATTCATTTCCGTCTTGTATTTTAGATATAGGATTTCCGTCTGCATCTCTTCTATGTAATTCATCAGTTGAAACATACTCGGCAGTTGCTTTCATGTTTATATTTCTTCCGGCTTCAATATTAACATCTCTGTCGGCTTTGATGTTTAAATCATTTTCAGTGTGTACACTTATACTATCTGCTGCGTATACATCAATTTTACCATTTGATGTCATTTCAATCCATGACGTTCCTCTAGAATTACCAATATAAATTAAGTCTTCTGAGTTATGTAATAGTATCTGATGCCCTGTTCTTGTTCTTAGTCTTGTGTATTCATTGTAAGGAACAGTTACGTCACCTTTATCATTTGTTTGTTTGCCTTCGGCATCAGCAAATCTTTTTTCTATAACATCAATATATTTTACAGGGCCGCTGGCTGCTGAAGTTTGTCTAACATATCTATCATCACCATCATCCATAACAAACTGTGTACCACCAAGTCTACTTACTGCAACCCCTGTAAGTGATTGATTCTCTGTTGTACCAGTTGTCATTCTTTTACTGCCGTCTCTCCAATCTAGAGGTCCAGGAGTAGAAATACCAAAAGCAGCATTAGGAGTTTGTCTTCGAGCCGAAGTAGTAGTAACACCACGAACATCATCTTCTAAAGTTCCTGCTTCAAGAAATCTATCAGCAATAGGATGAACAGGTTTTTTAATTTTGTCTGGATCTTTTTCTGCTTCTTCTTTATTAAATCTTTTGTTTATTTCTCCTACAGGAAGTGGCTGTGTTGTATCAAACTTTTTCTTATCTGCATCTGTTAAATCTACCTGTGTGCTTCCTGCTATGGCCGGTACCATGTTATTTGCAAAGTTGGGTGGTAAACAGGCGAACCAATAACCTTCGCCAGGATCGCCGTCAACAAAAGTACACATAACTGTTACACCTACATCAGGTGGAACAAACCACATACCGTAAGATTTTTGAGTATCGTTGAAATCATTATTATTATTACCCATAGCAGGAAAAGGCGTATAACCAAAGAATGGAGATGCATAGTTAACTGTATACGTTTGTCTGTCTGCTCCTATATCATTACCTTGTGATTTTAAAAGACTTACACGAAGTCTTCCGTTAAAGGTAGGATCCATAACACTAATAATTTTCGCAAGAAAGACTCCGCTGCCTAAATTTACGCCTGCTGTTTCTTTACTAGGTTTTCTTCTTTGTATTGCCATTTT
>CENU01150225.1_pt1 | contig 26618 bp, 21 predicted proteins | sample 361331 | NCBI WGS metagenome assembly CENU01 (sample SAMEA2619766, study PRJEB7988) | marine metagenome | isolation source: saline water (ENVO:00002010), including | reverse complement strand
CCTGTAGTGAAGGCCACACAGTGCACGAAAGAAGAAAAAGAGTCGTTGAACCAGATCTGATGAGCTTGATCAACGGCTAGCAATTACTATCACTGTATTGGGTCCATATCAGATCGAGTGGTAACAGCAGAGCGGTGATTCACATCATGAAAGTGTACTCGTTTAGGTTTGAAATTTTAAAGCACTCCGATAGCACACACCATTTCTTAAATCAGATGCTACAACAATGATGGTATTGAAATACGATTGGTGAGGAAAGACTACGCTAAGAGGACCGGTTTTTGTGTACATAAATACACCGCCGGTCGCAGTGTAATGGGCTCTGAGGGATTCACTGATGATCATTTTTTCTACTGATTGACCATACAAGTGTAGTGCAAAGTAACACGCCCCCAACTTTATCTGCTCCAATCGCCCAAGGGAGCCTTTTTAACTGAATTTAGTTTGGGATCCGTTCTGCGACCACTCATCAACGCCAAAGTTGAAACCAACTTATAAAAGTACTTTGCCGGTTTTCGGTAATCGAGTCATGCGCCGTTGGGCGTGCAGGAGTGTCGTGATCGGTTCTTATAATTGCGCGCTGTAAAAGGTGTTGATTTTCGTACAGATATCTACGCCAGTCGAGAACCTGTTGGCCCATATTGGCCGTGAAAATCGCATATTTATGAAGAGTATTCCATTTCCGCTTGGGATCTTTCGATATGTACGATAATTCAAAATCTTTAGTTTTTATACCTTTTACATATATCCTATCTCTGGTCATCAATGAAAAAGGTCTCTGAATATTTGGGATATGGACACATTGATTCGTTACTAGAAGAATTCTTTCAGAGATTTCTCGATCAATTTCCATGGCGGGCAAGAGACTTATAGCCCCATCTGTCCAAATATCCGTGGTATAACCCGAATATTTTTTAATACCAATTAAAAGATGTATTATCTCGCTCGGCATGGTCCTAATAATGAGGCGCTGACCAATCCCTCGACTCTGTTGTATTAAAACATGATTGAATCCTTAATCTTGAGGTCGGAGCGGATAGATAACCTCCAGATGACATTTGCTAAGCATTCACGTTTCATATTCGACCGACTTTAGAACTGCAGGTAAAAGAAGTTGTTTAATATCGAGTTGATGCCTACCCATTACGCTTTGCCACAACTAAGCTCTCAATGAAAAGGTGCCACTGAGATACGCTATTCTCGTTGACACGCACGTTGAATCAATATGAAGATTTGAAAATGAAATATTATCTTGAGCTAGATTATTGATCTTTGGAGTTTTTAATATGGAATTATTAACTCTTACGTCTCTGTATCCTTGATCATTTGTTGTCACTCTCACTTCTAAATCAGCAAGAGTAATCTTAGATAAAGAAATATTAAATAAAAATAAGATTACAGCAATCGATCGAATTTTTAACCTGCACAACATGCAAATTGTAATAATTATCATTGGTAGATTAATTTAGACACCCCCTGTTTTTAACGATTAGAAAGAAACGCAATATCCGCCAGGCTTTTCGTTTAATATAAGTATAAGATAAATATTGATCATAACAACTAACCAAAATAGGGGAGAAAAATTGAGGCAGAATAGACGTGAGTTCTTGAAGACATCGTTATTGGGGGTTGGTATAAGTTTTAGTCTTCCCACTGCACTTGCGGTTGGGAAGACAGAAAATGGACAATCTTCGCAACTAGCTCGGAGGCGGGTGGGGCGTAGACAAATACACCTTGATTTCCATACATCGGAGTATTTGCCTAACATTGGCGAAGCTTTTTCCAAAAAGCAATTCCAATCTGCTTTGAAAATTGCGAATGTGGACGCGGTTAACATATTTGGTAAGGGACATCATAGCTGGAGTTACTATCCAACCAAAGTAGGAAAAATGCATCCTAATTTAAAATTTGATTTGCTTGGCAAACAGATTGAGGCATGTCATGAGATAGGAGTCGCCGCCCCCGTCTACTTTACATTTGGCTGGTCTCATAATGATGCAATTGATCATCCAGAGTGGTGTTCGCGTTCCGAGGATGGATCCCTACTGACTAATGGGCACTTTGACAGTAGTGCAGGACCCGACGCCAGGAAGCCAGATTTTCATTGGATTTTCATGTGTGTTAACACTTCTTACCATGATCATGTGATCGAACAGTTAGAGGAACTATGCATAAATTATGATATTGATGGTGTCTGGATGGATATTTACCAGGTCTCGCGTCCTTGTTACTGCAATACTTGTAAAGAGATGATGTTCGCAGAGGGCTTTGATATCGGTAAGCGTGATGAAGCCATAAGATTTCTGGCAAAGTCGTTCAAGCGCCACCAGGAGTCGGTCACTCGTTTAGTCCAAAAGTATCATCCAGATGCTACTGTTTATTTTAATGGATGTACCGCCATAAACAGGGGGGCATATAATTTTGAGCACAAAATGTATGAGTACAATACGATTCAAGACTTGGAGGATCTCCCCACGACTTGGGGTGGATACGACAAGCTGCCTATGCAGTCGAAATACTTCCTCAATGCTGGGTACCCTATTACCGCAATGAGCGGTAAATTTCATACAGCTTGGGGTGAGTTCGGTGGTTTTAAGTCTCGTAATGCACTCCGATACGAGGCTGCTGCAATGATTTCGTGGGGAGCGAATTGTAATTTTGGAGATCAACTTCATCCGTCAGGAAAAATGGATTTGGCAACATATAAAAATATCGGAGATGCATATAAGTATGTTGAGCTCATTGAAAATTTCGGCATTGGTGGTCTACCAAATGCCCGAGTAGGCGTCTGGCGGACTTTTTCGGCAAAACACGATGAAGGCACGTGCCGAATGTTACTAGAGAGCCATACCAACTTCGATATCGCCAATGTCGGAAATAAGGATTTTAATCAGTTTGATGTCATCGTTATACCAGGTAAAGCATGCTTGGAGATTGACGACGCGGAGCGACTTAAGAACTTTATCGATTCCGGGGGGGGTATCCTTGTGATAGGTTCCGGGGCGTTGGATAAGGCCCACCAAAATACCTTGGTAGATATCGGGGCTAAATATCTCGGGAAGAGCGAGTTCGACAAAGATTACCTAGTTGTAAAAGAAGATATTGGGAGCGGGTTGGTGAAGAGTCCTTTTCTTTGTTATGAGCCAGCGCTGCGAGTGGCTCCTCACCCCGATACTAAAGTCTTGGCCACAATAAGAGAGCCATATTTTAGCCGGACTTACGAAAAGTTTACCTCTCATCAGAATACACCATTTAAATTGGTGGATGCGGATTATCCAGGGGTCATCCAAAACGGTAAAGTGATATTCATTGCGCATGAGCTGGATGCGATATATTACGACTATGGGGCTAGGTTGCACAGAGACCTGTTTGCAAACGCCCTTGGAATACTGAACTCTAGACCCATGGTGGAGACATCACTGCCAAGTGCTGGAAGAATAAGTCTTTTGCACCAGCCAGATGAGGGCCGTTATGTGGTTCACCTGCTCTACGGGCCGCCGATACGAAGGGGGAAATGCGAAGTCATAGAAGATCTGCCAACTCTTTTTAAGGTGCCCGTGACGCTTGATCTTTCGAAGGATATTAAAAGCGCAACCTTGGTACCTGAGATGAGGATGCTACCGATTGAAAAGGTGGGTAGAAAGATCAAAGTTACTGTGCCGGAATTCTCATGCCATTGTGCGATTTCACTTGTTTATGCATGATCGAATGTTCGCTGGAGAAGGCAGCTTATTTCTCTCATTTTCTCTTAGCACATCATGCCTTGATGTATGGACTTTCCGGATTTTTTTGACCGAAGCACACCGAATTATCAATTCAACTCGCGTCGAGGCCACCTCTGAGGATAGTAATCGTCCTTTTTGTACTCTGAGAAACTCTTAACGGGACTTTCATTTTTTAACGGATCACCAACTTCAAGCTTCAGCCGCTCGAGCTCTGTGAGCAGTTTGGTCATCAGAATTTCGTTACCCTCATTCTTTGATATATCGTGTATCTCCAACGGGTCGTTGATCATATCAAACAGCTGAGTTTTTTCGATATGAGGGTAGTATATTAGCTTGTGGGAGCTTGTCCTGATCATCCGCTGAAAATTCTTATATGCACCATATATATATTCTCGGACATGATCCTTTTTACCCGATAACAAACTGGCGATACTTACGCTATCTGTTGTTTTTGGAGCCTCAATCTCTGCGATATCAAGTATAGTTGGAAATAGGCTGTGCAGGTAAAACATACCAGTTTTTCTGATGCCTGCATCTACGGAGGGTCCTGCAAAAATTAGAGGAACGCGGATACTGTGGTCATACTGATTTTGCTTGCCGAGCAAGCCGTGTTGTCCGTTTGCTAGTCCGTTATCTGAGGTAAAAATTATAACCGTATTATCCGCTAGTTCAGATTTTTCAAGATAATCTAAAAGTCGACCAATCTCAGCATCGAGGTGAGAGACCATGGCATAGTAACGAGCAATATGCCACCTAATTCGGAGCTCGGTTCGAGGGAATGGAAGAAGTACTTCGTCCCTAGCATTGTGGTCACCCTCATTAAAAGGATGTTCACGAAGCATATTTTTAGGAATCGGGATGTCATCAATGGGGTACAGTTTTAGGTATTTTTCTGGCGCATGTTTCGGATCATGTGGAGTTAGAAAGGAAAGATATAAAAAAAAGGGATTCTGACTATCATTCGGTTTCTTTTTTAAATAGCCGATCGCAGAATCAACAAATAATTCATTACTAAATTTGTTAGCTCTTCGAGTTTTGAAGTTCTCATCATTGAGGTCGTTTCCGTCATAGTCTGCGATTAGCGTGTTAAATTGCCCACCTTCCTCGTGGAAAGACATTCCCATCCATAGCGGCATAAAAATGTTACTTCCAGAGGTAAAACTTCGACGCAACGACTCTTCATCGATATGCCATTTACCTGTTATGAAAGTGTCATAACCGTTTTGCTGGAGAATTTCCCCTAAAAGAGGTCCTCTAGATTGGTCATTTACGGCAGTGGACGGACCATAACCTGTTTTGAACAGGTGACGGCCCGTGTTTAGCATTTTGCGGCTTGGTCCGCAGACAGCTGCCTCCCAAGAGCCCTGATTAAAGACATGGGAAAAACTCATTCCTCTCTGGGTAAGTTTATCAAGATTTGGGGTAAAGATATGTTTGTTTCCTAATTCTCTTATCGTGCGGTAGTTTTGATCATCAGTCAATATAAATAAGAAATTTGGACGCTCAGTATTAGGTGATACTATCGCTTCAGTTTTTGATGAATCATAATGACAGCCGAGTAGAATAAGTGATCCCAGAATTGTGGGCATCAGTGCTCTTAAATAATCTAGTGCTTTAGTACTGTTATTCATTTTTTTTGACAAATCCACTGAATTGCCTTTTGGCTATTTAGTTCGCTTTGCCTCTCTTACAGCGTAGTAGGCTGGCTTTGGAAGTTTATTTCTATCAAAAAGTAATGGATAGCTGGTCCTACCAGCAATAGGCAAACCATTTTTCCAGCTCTCATCGTCTGTTGTACCCCAAAGTGCGACTCTGTCGATTTTATCTCTATGTTTTATGAACAAATCAAACACTGCCCGATAACGAGCGCTCAATTCTTGTGAAATTTGACGGGGAATTCCACTTGTATATGGGTTCAGTTCACTTTTATTTGGGAATGTATCTATGTGTCGACCTCTATGAATCCATGCTTCCGGCAAAACATCTATGTCAAGCTCAGTGATGTGAACCCGAAAGCCGGAGTCATGAAGCGCAAGGATTGCTGTTTCTAATTCCCTAATGGCGGGAGACTCGGAATTCAATTTTATATGGCATTGTATCCCAACACCATCCACTTTTATCCCGCGATTCTGTAATGTTTTTAGTTTGTGTATGATTGAGCTGCATTTTTTGGGTTTTTCCAGATGAAAGTCGTTGTAAAGCAGACATGCCTCCGGGTGGGCTTCACGAGCAAATCGAAATGACAAATCTAAGAACTCATGCCCGAGTATTTTGTACCAGTCGCTCTCTCGCCACTCTCCATCACTTTCAACTACCTCGTTAGCGACATCCCAAGTATGGATATCTCTCTTGTAACGGTCCATCAGCACAGATACGTGCGCTTGCAATCGTTTAATTAATTCATTTCTAGATGTGACTCTTTGGTAAGAGTGACAGCTGCTGCAATGCTCAACCTGTTTTATCGTTTCGGAGAAAAGGTTCGCTGGTGTCTGCCTGTGCCAAGTGAGAGTATGCCCTATCATCGACATCTTATGATTTCTACCAAATTCTACGAATTTATCCACGGGTCCAAAATTCCAGATATTAGGTTCCGGATGGACTTCGCTCCACTTGAGCGCATTTTCTGTCGTTATCGCATTAAATTCTTTGCTTATTAAAGACAGCATCGAAGCGTCGTTTTCAACGAGAGTTTTGTTCGATATCGCAGTGCCAATTAAAAAGTCATCTTTGAAAATTTCGGCTAGACCCGTGTCCAACATATTTTTGTTTATAGCATGGTTTTTTAGTGATGTAAAAACCGCTAGGGCAAGCGCACTATTTACGACAAATTGTCTCCTATTTACGTTCATCTCATCCCAAAAATTTCAATTTATTGATACTTTTTTAGCTATTTCCCTCCCCGAGAACACTGAAATATGCTTTCTTCGGATTACCTCTATTATCGAATAATAGTGGGTAATTAGTTCTTCCTAAGATGGGCCAATCGTGTTTCCAGGATTCTGTGTCAAGGGTTCCCCAGACAGTTACACGTGATATGTTATCAGATTGCCTACTAAAAACATTAAAAACTGAGGCATAGCGATCAGCAAGTTCTTTGCTGACTTGTGCGGGAAGTCCTCTTGTGTAAGGGTCAAGGTATTTTGCGTCCTCAGGAGGAATTTCACTTATGTGGAGTTGCTGAAGTGGAGGTTGCCTCACATATTTCCAAGCCCTTGGTAGAACATCCACGTCAAGTTCAGTTATAAATACTTGATAACCTTGGCGCGCAAACCTTTCTATTGTCTTTTCAATCATGTCTACTGAGGGAAAATTCTTCTCAAGGGAAAAATGGGATTGCATCCCAACTCCATCGATTTTAACGCCACTTGTTTTTAGTTTGTTCAATAAATCGATGATAGCTTGCTGTTTTCTTGGGTTCGTAACGCCGTAGTCATTATAAATTAATGTTGCTGAAGGATTTGCATTTCGAGCGAACTGAAAAGCACGTTTTACGTAGTCTGGACCGATTATTTTGTACCACTTGCTATCAAGCCATTTTTCTCCATCAATCGCTTCATTTACCACATCCCACTCAGTGACCTCTTTATACCGCTCCATTACTTTACTGATATGCGTTTCCATTCTTTTAAGTAGCAATTTTTTTGATATAATTTCACTGTCCTTCATAAACACATAATTTGGAGTTTGTTTGTGCCATACAAGCACATGGCCTGTTATCTGCATATTGTTCTGCTTCCCGTAATTGACAAACTTATCAGCTTTTTGCCAATTAAATTCTTCGAGTTTTGGCTGTAACCCCTCCCACTTCATTGCGTTATCAGCTGTAATTGCGTTGAATTCTTTGGCAACAAGAGTCAACAATCCAGTGTCGTTGGTCTGTAAGGTATCATTTTTGATTGAAGTACCAAATCGAAATTGACCCTTAAATGCGTCACTTAAGCTAGCGAGAGTTCTTTCTTGGTTGGTAAACCTATAGCACCCAGATAAAAGAGCGCCAGCTGTGATAGTGGTATTTTTTATTAAATTTCTACGATTAATCATTCGATATTCCGATGCTTTGGATTTCCATCTTGTGTTCAAGTTTTTGAAAGCATACTCCACAATGTGTTAGCGATTTTTTGATGGTTAGTAAGGATTTGATGGAGATATGTGCCACGAGTCTAGCGAATTTATTTTTACAGATCTATTTTCAGAGAACAGATATATTTCCATCCGATTATTTTTTGATGGGTAAATTCTTCTAGCTATGGCTTGTTTTTTGTTCGCAAAAACCTCTATAACGGAGCCATCAATAAATATTCGTAGTTCTAAAACCTCATTGTGCCGTAGATTCAGAGGTGCACTCTCAATATCTTTTGGAGTACCCTTTGGCCCAGATTTTTGGGTATCCACCTCGAGTGAATTATTTTGAGCATCATAGGTTACTCTGGTCTCTTCGCCAAGCTCTTTACACACGCATACTGCAATGCCAACCCTCAAGGAATTACTTACTGCTAACTTGAGATTGAGTTCCAGACTACTACCGTAAATACCTTCGATAAATATTTTTTGCCTAGATTGAATAGTAATGTCGGTTTTTCTAGAGTGCCGGTAGCGTAGACTTTCGATTTCCTGTGCTACATCTATCTCAAGCAAACCATCTTTTCCGAGGTTCAACACCCGCGGAAGGCTTAGTGTTCCTGACCAACTCTGATCGAGACGAGCTCCGAGATCTCTGTAGTCAAGAAGCCACGCCCACATGATTCTCCGGCCGCTTCCATCTTCTAGACTTTCGGGCGCAAAAAAAGTGTTGTCAACCCAGCTCATTTGTGCATGATTTTCGGGATGGTATTGTTCATTTTTCCATTCCCCCACATAGTAACGACATCCTATTCGATGGCTTATACACAGAAGTACGTCTTTGCCTCCCAATCTAAAAAGGTCTGGGCAAGACAAGTCCTCTTCTAAAGATATGCCATTAATCTGGTGCGCGAACAAATCACCTACATAGTGCCATTTCCCATTCAATTTTGATGCCTTTGCAACTGCCGGAGATTCCCCACCAAAAATTGCGTAGTAGTTGCCAGAAGAATACCATCCAAAAGGATCCCAAGATCTGTAACCTCTCTTACGCGGACTTATACTCTTTGATTTGTACGCCTCTAATTCTTTATCATCGGGAGTTATCGGGTTTGATTTCAGCTTATTCCATTGATTTAGCTCGTCATCCATAGAAATCGCTAATGAATTGCCTAAGTCGACCTCGTGATAACACATCGTGGGTATCCCATCGCCATTTAAAAAGCAGTTTCCACTATACATTCCACCTAACAATCCCGTTGGGTGATGTCGCCAATGGAATAGATCTGTGCTTGATATATGACCCCAGTGATCTGATTTTTTTCCTAATCGGGAATCCTGAAAAATATAAAATAGGTGGTATCTACCTTTCCAATAGATTGCTCCATTTGGATCAAAGGGAACAGCAAATCCCTCAGGCGCGGTGAAATGATATCCGGGCCGATGATGATCGGAAAGGAGGTTTTCTCTATGTTCCCTGACGCGCATTGCTGTTTCATTAATCTTACGTTTTAAAGACGCGCTTCGTTTGTCTTCAATTTCTTCCCAAGCTACCGTCTTAGTGAAGATGATCCTCCAAATCCCGTCATCCTCCTTTTCCAGATTGTATTCATAAGTGATAATTCCCTTGGCGGTGGAAATGAAAACCGGGCCAAAAGTCGCTATATTTTCCTTTGTAGTTATAACGGCATCATCCATGTTCACCTTAATTTGCGACCACAATGCTCCGGTAGTGAAGGATAGATGGCCCCGATTGAGGGATTCCTTTCGGTAACCTTTCGAATCTCTCCATTTCTCAGAGTACTTTGATATGACTTCTTCGGAATTACCTACTCGTCTTGCTTCGAAGTGAGACACCATCAGGGATCTTACGGCGTGTTCGGCTGAAGAGTGAACCTCTTTCATGGGTACAATCCTGCTTTTGGGTTTGCTATTGGTAACGGCACCGAGGGCCCTATGATTCGCTCTCTTTAGAAAGTAAATCCGTTGCTATCTAAGGATAAGCGTTACTGGGAGAGAAGATACGCGAAGCGCGAACACTTTTAAAGACATTATCAAATTTTGGCGGATTTGCGGAAATCCAAATCTTGCGTGTTACTTCTGAGTGCTAAACAGAGGTAACCATTTGCTCTATACTTCTTTTTTTATTTATCGATAAAGTTGTGTTCAAACCATATTTTGTGCATGGTTGTTTATATGAATTTAAAGATAGCGGTGGGTGCCCAAGGGGTAGCGTCGGGTATAAGTAACCTCTGACAGGTTTACACGATTTTAAAAGTGCACACTTTGTTTGCTAACAAAGGATATGCGTGTGACCATGCGTAGTAATGGCAGTACGAGGTAGCTTTTAAAAACTTCATAAGATTTTGGTAGTTTAAAAGTATGACAGCTAAGTCTTGCGCGGTGAATCTAGGCAGGAAACCATAGCCCCACAAAGTGTATACAGGTTTGGTGGGGCTCTTTGGGTTAAAGAGGCTGTAAAGTAAATTGTTGTTTATATCTATCCCAAACATCGTACTTGCCCCAAACCTTAAATTCAGAGGTATCCATCATCATTTCACCAAAATCAGAATTCGTTTCAAGCGAGATTTTGATTTTAGAACTTTGATAGTAGGTCCGTAAGTCGCTAGAAATTAGCCATTCGATAATGGAAAATATTCCTACCTTTATGTTTTGTAATGTTTTTATTGATACGGATATGGTATGTGAATTCAACGTAATCATACCCGACCACTGCTTATGTACATGCATGCACAATAAATGCATTGACAATAATTTTACAAGAAAATATGTTAACTTGGCGCACTCGGGAGGATTCGAACCTCCGACCGCTCGGTTCGTAGCCGAGTACTCTATCCAGCTGAGCTACGAGTGCGTTGGAACTCTACGACACCAGTTAACTACATTTTAGGCTGGAATTCCAGTCAACCCACCCTCGATTTATAGGATGCCAACGATATATGAGAACATTCACCATTTTCTGGTAATAAACTCGTTGGCTCATCTTTTAAACTCAACGAGTATTTTTTGTTTCAACATTTTCGATAGCTTCATCAGTAAAAATTTTCGTACATCTACCCGAGCATGCCGACCATAGGCTATCAGTTGTTAACTTGCACGATAAAAACTAAAACCCATTAGTACACATGTTACAGAGATACCTGAGTACACTTTCATGTACAAAATATTTTAAATTAACTGACGCCTGCTATGAAAACATGCAAACCAAACATCAAACTTTTTCGTTTAAATGACCTTTTGTTAGTGTTGAATCATCAGTTTGCAAGGACAGGGCACCTTTTTGAATACGTGAGATTCATACACTCATGTATCAAAGATAATATTTTTGTAACGAACACATGAAACTTTTAATAGGACAACGTTGAAGTCCTTACCTCAATTCTTTGGTAGTAACCTCTGCGATAAAAAAGCCTCGTGTTGGCGGTGGGTATCCCTCCAGAGTTCTGCCACTTCCATCTGTCATAATAAAATCCTCAAGTGATTGATATGTCATCCAAGGGGTTTTACGCTGCTCTCTAGTGCTTGTTATCGACACATCAACTAGCCTCGCATCTTTGAAACCCACTCGTCTCAGCCATGAAATCAGCGTCTTGGCGCTCGGTATAAACCAAACGTTTCGCATTTTTGCATAACGCCCCTTTGGGACAAGTGAATACCCATAACCCCCCTCAACAATAAGCGTTTCTAGAATAATTTGTCCGCCAGGCCGGAGGAGATCAAAGAGTTGCTGCAGGTGGTCTAGCGGCGACTTTCGATGATACAAAACTCCCATAGAAAACACGCTGTCAAAAGCATGGAGGTTTGCAGGAAGATCTTGAATACCAATGGGCAAGACGTCAATTGGCAAGGTATTTTTTGTGAAATGCTTTAGTGCGAGAAATTGGCAAACATACTTTGCGGATGGATCTATGCCAATTACTCGCTCTGCACCGGCGCCCAACATCCTCCAGCAATGGTATCCGTTACCACATCCCACGTCTAACACCAGTCTATTCGCTAACGGGTGAATATGACTCGCTATGCGGTCCCATTTCAGGTTAGAGCGCCATTCACTATCAATTTCGATACCAAACAAGGAAAAAGGCCCTTTTCTCCAAGGATGAAGTGTCATCAATTTTTTCTGAAATTCGTCACTAGGACCCGTTAATTGAACTGGGTTGCCAATGTGCACTCCGGAATCTAGGTGTATGGGATCAGCAGCTATGTTGGGCAGGTTATGGAGGCAATCAAGCCATAACGGGAGATCTCCCCATCGAGAGGTGTTAAACTGGTTATTTAGTAACTGAGGTAAATGTTTTGCCAAGGTCGACAATATTGAGTCATTCATCCAATTCTGTAAGTTTTTGTAGTAGTACATGTTTGTAAATTTTCCTTAACTACTGCAAGTATAAGTTATATGTTTTATAGTTATTTTCTTTTTGTGGAAAGACTTCAAATAATACTATGGAAAAAGACAAAATCCTCGCGATAGAAGAGAAGATTGCGTATTTAGACCTGGCGAACTTTCAGTTGGAAGATGAGGTTTACAGACAAAAGCTTGAGATAGATGCACTGACAACTTCACTGAAAACGTTAGAGGCTCTGGTGGAGGCTATTAATGGCGTATTACATACTGATAAGCCGTCAAAATTGGATTTTCCGCCGCATTACTAGTCAACTTTCGAGATATTTGACATCAAAAGTTTCCATATCGGTTACCTAATGCGATGTTATTTACAAGATGGTGTGGAGGAACTTAATTGGGAGAAAAGAAAGCACAGCTTTTAGCATCTATCGATGATGTTTTTGCTGCACAGAAGAGATACTCCCTTAAACTTCGAGAAAGCAATTATCGAGAGCGTCTTGCGGTTTTAGAGCGGTTTGAAAAAGTTTTCAAGTCATCTTACGAGGAGCTCTACGCGGCAGCATTTGCAGATTTTTCGAAGACATCATCTGAAGTGGATGTTACTGAAATACTTCCGATTGTTTCGGAATTAAAATTTGTAAAAAAGAATCTTAAAAGGTGGATGAGAGCGGAGCGTGTTTTACCCACGCCGATGCTTTTTGGCACTTCCTCTAAAATCGTTTCAGAACCAAGGGGAGTCTGTCTCATCGTATCCCCTTGGAATTATCCATTTAATCTCACTTTTTGTCCGATGATTTTGGCACTTGCAGCCGGAAATACAGTGATTTTGAAACCCTCCGAGATGACGCCATCCATGTCAGCTGTGATCGTAAGTATTGTAACTTCGGTTTTCGACAAAAAAGAGGTTGCAATCTTTGAGGGTGATTCGGATGTCGCTGGATATCTAACCAATCTTTCGTTTGATCATATTTTTTTTACTGGCAGTCCAAATATTGGCAAAAAGGTCATGGCCTCGGCTGCAAAGAATTTGTCTTCAGTAACGCTCGAATTAGGAGGGAAAAGTCCTGTAATTGTAGATGATACTGCCCATCTAAAGAGCACTGCAGAGAAAATTGTGTTTGGCAAGTTCTGTAATAACGGGCAGACATGTATTGCGCCCGACCACCTCTACGTAAATAGTATAATTTATGATGATTTCATGACTCACATTGGCGATAGTTTACGACGACAATACGGCCCCTCGGACAAACTACATGAAAATCCAGATTACTGCCGCATTGTAAATGATACCCATTTTAAGAGGTTAGAATACCTGCTGGACGATGCTCTAAAACAAGGTGCAGAATTGTTGGCTGGCGGTCGCATGTGTCGGCAACAACGCTTCATGGAGCCAACATTGTTAACAAATCTTAGCAGTGGTTGCGCTCTTATGCATGAAGAAATATTTGGACCTATACTGCCGATTATAAGATATGGTGCTATCGAAACCGTTTTAGAAGAAATTAACGAAAGGCCAAAACCACTAGCGTTATACATCTTTAGCAATGATCGTGACTTCCAGAACAAGGTAGTCCGGGAGACCAGCGCGGGGGATACCTGCATAAATCAAATTGCTATTCATTTTTTACATGAAAAGTTACCTTTTGGAGGCATAAACAATAGCGGCTTAGGTAAGACAGGAGGAAAATGGGGCTTCGACACTTTTTCACATAAGCGTAGCATCCTTAATGACAAGTTTACGCCATCCACATTGCTAACGCCGCCTTACAAGCAGCCTATACGCAGTATCATAAGAGGAGTTATAAGATACTTCTTTTAATGCTCGGCAGCGGGCATGATATTTAATTTTTTCACTTTAAAGCATACATAGAGCAAAAGTTATAGCACTGGAACCATATATGCGTTGATGGAAAACCAATGTTTTTCAATCTTTCGATATGCTTATCAATCGTTTCTGGCACCAACACGTTTTCAATTGCCTCGCGTTTTTGGCTGATTTCTAAATCACTATATCCTTGACAGCGTTTAAATTGATGGTGAAGCTCCACCATTTTTTGATCTATTTTAGGCTCCTTGAAGCGGATTTTTTCTGAGAGGATGAGGCAACCGCCGGATTTTAAGCCTTCGAATATCTTGGTGATTAACGCGAGTCGCTCACTTACCTGAATAAATTGTAGGGTAAAGTTCAATATGACCAGTGAGGCATTATTTATGGGGGTTTGACGGATATCATCATTGATGAGGGAGATGGTCGTATCCCGTCTAATTCCATCTGAGCTAAGTCTCGCATGGTTCAACATTGCTTGGGAATTATCGATAGCGATGATGGTTACGTTACCCACGTTTATGTTTCTAGCCAACTCCTGAGTCGTTGCACCGAGGGAGCATCCGAGGTCATAACAATTAGAGTTAGGTTGGACAAACCTAGCCGCCAGATTTCCGCTTTTACCGATTATGGCGTTGTATCCAGGGACGGAGCGAGTAATCATGTCGGGGAAAACTTTCGCGACTCGCTTGTCGAACGTGAAGTCGTTCACATTTTGTTTTTCTTGGAACAAGAGATCTCGCCGATTATTTTTCAATAAAAAGATCTCCGTAAGTCGTATTTTTCACAAATGTTTAACTTCAAAGTCTAACTTTTTCGCGCTCTCTGCGCTCGTTATAACCGAAGTCACACCGGTTTGAGGCATCAAGTATTTTGCACATACTTTTTTGAGCGATTCTTCCGACACATTCAGCACGCGCTCGCGAAAGTCGATTAAAGATGACTTACTTCTTCCATTGAGTTCCCGATGGAATGCGGAAATTGCCTCGCTCACAGGTGTACCCGGTTTGTCTAGGCCACTTATCACCCCAAGTATTGATTCTTCGATTTTTTCAAAACTGATTGAGTGGTCGAGAACCCATTGAACTGATTGATCAAAGTCGTTAAGGGTTTCGTCTAACCGCGGATCACGATAAGAGAAAAATCGGAAAGTTCCTGAATTATTATCTTGGCTGGCACCACCACCATATGCACCACCTTGCTCTCTTATTTTTCGATGTAAAAAGCCGTTCCTGAGAATGCCACCAAGCACAGTAAGTGGAGCTGCATCTGTGTGTGTGGAGGCCACTGTAGGGAATGCCTTAGCACAATAATTTACTTGTGTATTGGTAGTCCAACATAAACTTTTAGGAGTTAAATGATGAGGATAATGCATAATATCGTCAGGAGGGTTAGGGTAAACAACCCCACCTTTTGACCTAAATTTATCCTCAATCTGGGAAATTGAAGAGTAGATTTTCTTGGGCTCCGCCACGATCAAAAACTGACAATCTTGATTGATTATTTTTGAATGTATGTTTGCGAGTTTATCTGCCAACTTGGACAATTCTTTCGGGTTGCTGATTAGTCTATCGAGCTCTTTTATGTGCGAAACAGAAGTCAGGCCGTTCCAGCGCTGATGTAGGTGGGCGCTGGATGAGAGCCCACTTGCTGCCGATGCCATTGCAAGCAAATGTCCATTACTAACTACAGACGCTTCTTTTTGGCTTTTTATTTGCGACACTAATTCCTTAATGCGAGAAAGCTCGCTGAATCGGACATTGTAAATCGATTCTTTAAAGAATTCGGTCATGGGTATCTCATTCTTCACCAGCCCTTTGACTACGAAACATAAGTGGCCCCGCAGCATGGTTAAGTCCGATTTATCCGGTCTCACCGCAGCTGATGCTGAATAATTACCTACTACACTCGCCTGCCATTGCTGGGTCTCTTGATAGCTCCTGTTGCCTACACCAAGCTGCGTTACGAGAGCTGTATAAAGTGGTATCAGATCGATAAATTGCTCTTCAAAAGACGGGATCGGCAAAATTGCTTGTTGGTAGACAAGTCCGTTTGTGCCCGCTTGGTATGCAGTGATTGGGACTGCTTTTTTGGGTAGTACCATTTTTTCAGAATAATAAATTTGGCTGGGGATATCCTCAATTCCAACTTTCGGAAGGAGATTTATGTTCTCGCTAGCTTCTTGCCTATTTCTTAGCGCTACAGCTTGATCAATGATTGCTTTTTTCTCTAGCTTGGTTAGTTTGTTTTGCAGGATTGAGAGCCTTTCTTTTTCTGCGGCCTCTCGTTGCTCTGCAAGTGTTCTATCCGGTGGCATTACTAATCTAATTCGGTGGGAATTCTCAAGGAGAAGAGTTCGGACAAGGGTTTTTATGAATTCAGGTTCTTTTATCTGTTTCCCGAGCTTTTTAAGGGTTGGTTCCAGATCTAAAAGTGCGACTGGGTCGCCACGGTGGGTTGCGCTAGTTAAAGCCGTTAAAGCAAGATTAAGGCCAAAGGGGAGACGGCCGGCAGAAATCTCTCGTTGTTGCAATTCTAACTGATGAAGGCTTGCAGCAACCTGTTCTTCTGCCACACCATCCTCGGCAATACCTCGGAGAAGGCTGAGTATTAAGTGTTCAACTGAATCGGCAAGAAACTCCTCAGAGCCTTCAATACCGCAGACAAAGCATAACTGTTTTTGAGAATCCTCAAGACCGCAAAGTGGTGAGGGGGAGGTGCCAAACTCACTTGTCTCCAAGGCCTGCATCAGTGGGGATCCACTATGATTAAGAAGCACGCTCGAGAGTAGTCGAGCCTGCAGAGTTTCCTCTAAATTCGTGCTGTCGCCCAAGAGCCATGCAACGATAACATGTGTTTTTTTATCTAATGGCTCTTCAGGATTCGATGCATACCCCTCAACGAATTGTTTCGGCGCCTCGTAACGTTCTTCATCTTCCACTGCTATGTGACAATCTAACCGTTGAAAACGACGCAACGCTAAGGTGTCAAACTTTTCTTGATGTTCGGCTGCAGGTATGTTTCCGAATGTAATAAATATTGAGTTACTTGGGTGATAGTGGACCCTGTAAAATTCTTTGAACTGATCGTATGTCAACTCAGGAATTTTAATCGGATCTCCACCGCTGTTGTGGTGGTAGGTATTGGTTGGGTATAGAAATTTACTAGTAGTTTGCCAAAGAGTGGAATTAATTGAACTCATCGCACCCTTCATTTCATTGAAAACCACTCCCTTAAAAGTCAGCGGTGTGTTGTCATCCTCAGCATCAGAGAATTCTAATCGATGACCCTCTTGTGCAAAATCTAGCGGATCAAGGCGCGCAAAAAATACAGAATCCAAATAGACTTTTAGCAGGTTGTCAAAGTCCTTTCGATTCTGACTGGCGAACGGATATGCAGTCCAGTCAGAACTTGTAAAAGCGTTCATGAATGTATTTAGTGAACGTCGGATCATCATGAAGAAGGGATCACGAACAGGATATTTTTCGCTCCCGCACAAGGCTGTATGTTCCAGTATGTGCGCGACACCGGTGGAGTCCTCGGGTACTGTTCGAAGCGCCACCATAAATACATTTTCTTCATTATTAGCACTCAAGTGAATGTGCTGAGCTCCTGTTTCGATGTGCATATATTCTTCAAAGTCAATATTCAGCCCAGAAATATTTTTTTCGCGTTTGAGTTCAAAGCTATGATGTGATTTTGTTTGCATGAATTTTGTTGACTCCAGAAATTGCTCTAAATAAAGTTTGATTACGTATAGTTTACGTTATTTTTTGGATACAGTTTACGTGAAGCGTTTCTCTTGTAGAATATATGGGGGAACATTGTGGATTTTTCCGTGATTAATTGAGTAAACGATGGCTGGATAACAAAAAGCCGACTTTGAGAGGTAGCGGTGATTAATTACAGAGCCCCATTAGAGGACTTGAACTTCCTCTTCAATGTTGTCATGAAGATGCAAGAAAATTTTTTGCAAGTCCGTCAGGGTGAGATCGCAACCCCTGATGTGATAGCGAGCATCTTCACAGAAGCGGGTAAGTTTTGTGAGAATGAGTTATCACCGATCTATCAAACCGGCGATTCGGGTTGTGTTTGGCAAGACGGAAACGTTACGACTCCAAAAGGCTTTCGAGAAGCATACTCTGCGTTTATTGCCGCTGGATGGACTAGTTTAAGCGGTGATCCCGAGTATGGAGGGCAGGGGTTACCATCTTCGGTGATGATAGCTGTTAACGAGATGTTGGCAGGTGCGAATTGGGCTTGGTCTATGTACCCAGGTTTAAGTGAAGGCGCAATTGCAACCCTCGAAGCTCATGGAAGTATAAAGCAGAAAGAAGAGTATTTACACAAACTGATTTCTGGGAAATGGAGTGGTACGATGTGTCTTACGGAGTCCCACTGTGGTACCGATTTGGCGCAAATTAAGACTAGGGCAGAGCCAGCTGATGACGGAAGTTATGTAGTCACAGGCACTAAAATCTACATTTCGGCCGGAGATCATGATCTCACCGAGAACATAATCCACATCGTACTTGCCAAGCTACCTAATTCCCCACAAGGTACCAAAGGTATATCTTTGTTTTTAATCCCCAAGTTTTTGCCGACTACAGATGGTTCTACTGGGCCTAGAAATAATGTGAATTGCGGCTCAATAGAAAAAAAGATGGGAATTCATGGCAGCGCGACTTGTGTTCTTCATTTTGATGGTGCAAAAGGCTTTTTGGTGGGTAACCCCCATGAGGGTATGAGTGCTATGTTCACCTACATGAATGTAGCTCGCATCGGTACAGCAGCTCAGGGCGTTGCAGCTGCAGAACTCTCATACCAAGCCGCTGCAGCTTATGCGAAAGACCGACTTGCAATGCGTTCCATATCTGGCATAAAAAATATTGATGGTCCCGCGGATCCAATTATTGTGCATCCTGATGTCAGACGAATGCTTCTGACTCAGAGGGCCATAGCTGAAGGTGGTCGAGCTATGGTGGTTTATGCCAGTCAATTTGCAGACGTATATCGAGCGGGGGTCTCTGAAGTATCAAAGGCAGAGGCTGAAAATAGGTTAGGGTTTTGTACACCAATTTTGAAGGGGTTTTTGACAGAGCAGGGTTTTATGTGTGCAAGTCTGGGTGTACAAGTGTTTGGTGGGCATGGATATGTGAAGGAGTGGGGTGCGGAACAAATTTTGCGGGACAGCAGAATCTCAATGCTTTACGAGGGAACCACTGGGATTCAGGCACTCGATTTGATTGGGAGAAAAGTTCTTTTGGACGAGTTTTTTCAGCTCAAAGTATTTACAAATGAAATTTTATCGTTCTGTGCGCAATTTCTTCCTTGGAAACGTAACCAATACACATTTAAAATGCTTCGAAAGATTTTGGCACTAGCGAGATTAACAATTAGGTGGCGCTACCTCGCCATCCGGCTCGGGTTGCGCGCTAAGCGTGATGCTGATTATGTGGGTGCAGGTTCGGTAGATTTTTTGATGTACTCCGGCTATGTCTATATGGCATACATGTGGTCGAAGATGAGTTTAGAAGCGCACATAAAACTAGGTTCTAGTCAGGATAATCAAGAATTCTTGCAAGCAAAGCTGCATACGTCAGACTTTTTTTTCGCGCGGATGCTACCGATGGCGGAGTCACACTCAAGAAATTTAATGGCGTCCACCGGTTCGGTTATGGATATGCCGACATCGTCCTTTTAGAGGTGAAACGCAGCTGACTTGTCGTTGGGGAGGCAAAATTTGGTAGATCAGGTGGATTTTGAGAGTACGTAATTTTGGATAATAAACAAAGCGAATCACCTTTGGCGATGCGCGGAGAAGATTTGGCTGATTACAGCATCGGAGAAACATTTGGCGAGATGTTTGGCGAGGCTGTTCAACCACTGGGGGAAAAGGGTGCTTCTTTCTTAAAATCTTCCATAAAAAAAACTCCAGGAATGGCTTTGCGTCACAAGCACGCTCAAGAGGACGTGGTTATCGATTCCAATTTTTTGGATCCCTTGACATATATAGAAGACATAGAGCCGCTAGATATAATTACTCATTGCAGGGCTGGAGTTCAACATGGCGTTTTTAAGAAAGTGCGTCTTGGCAGATATGATTTGCAGGCGCGACTGGATCTTCATCGTCACTCAGTAGAACAAGCGCGTCAGGCTATCTGGAGGTTTATAGGTGATTGTCGAAAAAAAGGAGCGCGATATGTGCTCATTATTCATGGCAAGAGTAAGGGAAAAAATAAGTCGGCGGTTTTGAAAAGTTGTATAAACCACTGGCTTAGACAGCTTGATGACGTGCTTGCGTTTCATACCGCACAAAAACATCATGGCGGCGCGGGAGCCACTTACATACTCATAAAAAAAGGTTTGGATTCCCGCTTATTGACGGCTGAAAAACTTGACCAGTCGAGGCGCAAAAATTCAGTAGCCTTTTGAGCTCACGCTTACGGCTAACCGTCGATGTGTAGGGGACGAAAAATTATTAATCTTGGAGTATAGATTTTGAATTCGTTTTTAATATCGCTTACTGAAAGAGGGTTTATGCCGGATTGGTTGATCCGTGTAGGAATTCGTAACCTTTTAAAGCAACGTATTGGTCAAGTTACAGGGGGTACTTTAGAGTTTTTGTGCCAAGAAAAGCAGCGGTTTATAGAGGATCAAATAAGTTCACCAGTTGCTCTTCAAACAGAGGCTGCCAATGATCAGCATTACGAGGTGCCAGCAGAGTTTTTTGAGCGCGTTCTAGGAGACCACTTGAAATATAGCTGCGGTTACTGGGATAAAAGCACAAAAGGCATAACTCAATCCGAGGGTCTAGCGCTAGAAAAAACCTGTATTTTTGCTAGACTCGAAAATGGGCAAAAGATATTGGAGCTAGGGTGTGGTTGGGGTTCTCTGACTCTTTTCATGGCTGAAAGATATCCGGAAAGCTACATTACCGCAGTATCTAACTCATCATCGCAAGCGGACTATATTCGAAGCCAGTTGGAGAATAGATCATTAGAAAATGTGGATGTTATTACCGCGGATATGAATGTGTTTGATGCGCCAATTGGCCATTTCAATCGAGTGGTGTCTGTAGAAATGTTTGAACATATGCGCAATTATCCTCTACTGTATGAACGGATATCATCCTGGCTTTTGCCAGGTGGACTGTTTTTTAAACATATCTTTGTACACTGCTCAACGCCATATCTATTTGAGGTAAAGGATAGTAACGACTGGATGAGTAAATATTTTTTTTCAGGTGGAATGATGCCTTGTGATGACTTGCCATCTAGGTTCCAACGCCATTTGATACTTGTAGATCGTGTCGTATGGAGTGGGCAAAATTATCAAAAGACGTGCAACGCATGGCTGCATAAAATGGACTCGAATAAGTCGGAACTCTTTCCAATGTTGCAAAACGTCTACGGTAAATCTGAGGCAAAGCTTTGGTGGGTTCGGTGGCGTATCTTTTTCATGGCCTGTGCGGAGCTATTCGGATTTCGTGGTGGGAGAGAGTGGTGGGTGTCGCACTATTTATTCGAGAAAAAATACTGATGTTCGTTTTGAGTACCGGATCTTAAATTGCTTGAGAAGACACAACTTGGCAAAGCCCGCTTCTCCGCGGTTGTCATATCCGCAATTCTCATCTTAGCTATCCCAATTATGGCATTAGATGCTGCCTCAGATATAAAGCGACAATGGAACTTTGATGTATTTTTAGACGAGGAGAAAATTGGGTCTCACCAATTTTTAGTAGAGCAGCTTAAGGATGATTATCGGGTAGTTTCATCGGCGTATTTTAAATTTAAACTGTTTTTTTTTATACCAATCACTTATCGTCATAACGCAACCGAGGTTTGGCGGAACGGCTGCCTGATCTCTCTAGAGAGCGCCACGCGGCGACGTGGTAAGAACACCACGGTATCTGGCACGAGTATTGGCAATGCTTTTTTGGTCTCACGCAATGGTGATACTTACGAAGTCGGTAATTGTGTTAGGAGCTTTGCATACTGGAATCCTTTGCTTTTGACACATGAGTTTTTGTTGAATGGTGAAACAGGTAAATATCTCCCGGTATCATTGGATAAGAAAAATACCCAATCGGGCTTTACAATAATCATTAAACCACCAAGTGGAGAGTTATTCTTAAAATATAACGAGGATGGAAAGTGGATAGCACTAGAGGCAAAAGTGAAGGATGTGGGAACAATGAAATACATTTTGGTCGAGTGAACGTGCCGAAATTCAGTCTACTAATATTTCTGTTTATCTTAGTATTTGGGTGTTTGGGTTGCAGCGCACTGGAAGAGATAACGAATGAACCTTATGTTGATCTTAAACGCTTTATGGGAGACTGGTATGTGGTCGCCAGTATTCCCACATTTCTTGAAAAAGAGGCATACAACCCAAAGGAATCATATCGACTTAACGCTGACGGAACAATTGCCACTGCATTTACCTTTAATAGCGGCGCTTTAGATGGATCTGAAAGAGCTTTTTATCCAACAGGCTTCGTACGCGATGCTCAGAGCAACGCTGTTTGGGGTATGCAATTTATCTGGCCTGTAAAAGCTGATTTTAGGATTGTTTTTGTGGATGACGATTATAGACATACCGTTATTGGAAGACAGAAGCGAGACTTTTTGTGGATAATGGCGAGACACCCCAATGTAAAAGATATTGTTCTAGAAGAGCTCATACAACTCTCTGTCGAAGAAGGATACTCCCGCGATGACATAATTTTTCCGCTTCATGATAATAGCCACAGAGAACAACCCCCGATTATGGAGTCTAAGTAAAATGGCTAAACGTTGCAAAATAGCGGTGATAGGAACCGGAATCGCCGGCAATGTTGTATCGTATTATCTTAATCAAAATCATGACATCACAGTTTTTGAGAAAAATAACTATGTCGGTGGGCACAGCCATACTCACTCTGTGAGTTCTCTAGAGGGGAACTATCAGGTAGATTCTGGATTTATCGTGTTTAATTATGAAACATATCCTCAGTTTACTAAGCTTTTGAAAAAATTAGGTGTCGACGTTCAGACTTCTGAGATGAGCTTTGGGGTTAGGTGTGAGAGAACTGGGCTGGAGTATATGGGGTCAACATTTAACAGTTTGTTTACGCAGCGAAGGAATTTGTTTCGACCATCCTTTTGGGGAATGCTGCTTGATATTGTTCGTTTTAATAGCAACGGTGCTTCACTTTTAGATGACGACGATACTGAAATATCTTTAGAGGATTATTTAGAAAAAGAAGCATATGGCAAAGCATTTAAAGAAGATTATCTTCTACCTATGGCGTCCGCGGTGTGGTCTGCGGACAAAAAGATGATGGCTCGTTTCCCCGCAAAGTATTTGATGCGTTTTTTTCACAATCATGGTCTTTTGAAGATCTTAAATCGACCTCAATGGTATGTTATCAAAGGTGGTTCTAAAGCGTATGTAGATGCTTTAACAAGAGGTCATAGACAAGCGATCAGACTTGAGACTGCTGTAAACTCTATATCTCGTAATGAGGATAGTGTCATTGTCAAAACATCTAAGGATCAAGAACGCTTCGACTTTGTTTTTCTCGCTTGTCATAGCAATCAGGCTCTCAGCTTGCTAGCTAACCCGAGAAAGGCCGAAAGAGATATCCTCGGGGCAATTCCTTTTCAGGAAAATGACGCTGTTCTCCACACAGATGTTTCGCTGTTGCCCAAAAACCGTCGTGCCTGGGCCGCGTGGAATTACCATCGTCTCGAATGCGAACAAGACCAGGTGGCCGTTACTTATAATATGAATATTTTACAAAATTTTAGTTGTGAGACGCAATTCTGTGTGACCCTCAACAACACTAGAGCTGTTGACCCGAGTAAAATCATTGCACGTATGAAATATGAACATCCTGTTTACACCCCAGAGTCAGTGGCAGCACAGGGTCGTCAGAGGGAAATCAACGGACAAGATCGAGTGTATTTTTGTGGTGCTTATTGGCGCTTTGGTTTCCACGAGGATGGTGTTGTCAGCGCAATGAATGCGCTGCATGACTTTGAGAATAGCAAATAAATATGACGAAAATTCGGAAAAATCATGAACACTAGCTGTATTTATACCGGTAACGTTCGACATAGCCGATTTGAGCCCAAGCGGAATATTTTTACCTACAACATTTTCATGCTTTATCTTGACTTAGATGAAGTTGATGATGTTTTTAAGCCTTTCTGGCTCTGGTCAGCCTCACTACCCAACCTTGCATGGTTTAGGAGAAAAGATCACCTTGGGATCCCGACTAAGGCCCTTGGTGATTGTGTAAGAGAACTAGTGAACCGTCAGACAGGAATTCGGCCTGAGGGGCCAATTAAATTACTAACTAATCTTAGGTATTTTTTGTATCGTTCGAACCCTGTCAGTTTTTATTATATATTTTCAGCTGACGGACAGCATCTTGAGACTGTCGTTGCTGAAGTAACTAATACGCCCTGGGACGAACAGCATTACTATGTTCTTAGTAACGGGGCACGGAAAGGAAATGGTCGGGTACATAGGTTCAAGATTGATAAATCTTTTCACGTATCGCCGTTCCTGCCTATGGAAATGTCTTACCGCTGGCGAGTGACGCCGCCGAGTGAAAAATTAGCCATTAACATTCGAAACTATAAATCAGAGCACAAGGTGTTCGATGTGACATTAGCCCTTACTGCATCCCCAATTACGTCAAAGAGCTTAGCGATCAGCCTTCTGTATTATCCTATTCTGACCGTTAAGATATCGTTAGCTATATATTGGCAGGCTTTCAAACTATGGTTTAAAGGTGTTCCTTTCTTTTCACATCCCGCGAAGCTTAAATAAGGCGTAAGTATGTCAGAGAAATCAATAATGAGACAGCGATCGTCCAAATTACGCGGCATAGATTCCTTTTCCAAGCGTGTTTTAGTCAGCCGCTTGCAGATGATAAATACGGGTCAAGTGGTTCTGACAGATAATGAGGGTTCGATGAGTTTTGGTCCCGTCGTGGATGGAGATCCTAGTCAGATTAAGGTTACTGTTGAGGTTTTGAACGATCATTTCTATTCGGAATTTGTATTTGGGGGGAGTATTGCTGCGGGGGAGGCATACATGGCCGGCCTTTGGCGCTGCGATCGGCTCACTGACCTTGTTAGGGTGCTACTACAAAACGTCGAACTCCTCGATTCAGTGGACAATGGATACGCTCGTCTTAAATTGCCGGTCTTAAGATTGGTGCATTGGCTAAACCGCAACACGCGATCTGGAAGCAGAAGAAATATCGGTGCTCATTATGATCTTGGAAATAATTTTTTTAAACTTTTTCTTGATCAGTCGATGATGTATTCCTGCGCTTATTACAATCATCAGAAGTCTAACCTCGACGAGGCCGCAGAGGCAAAACTTAGGAGAATTTGCGACAAATTGCAGTTGGCAGAAAGTGATCGAGTGATTGAAATTGGAAGCGGGTGGGGAGGCTTTGCTATTTATGCAGCTCGTCGCTATGGATGTCACGTCACCACAACTACTATTTCTGATGAACAGTATGCTTACGCTCAAAAAAGGATTGAGGAGGAGGGACTACAAGATTCAATAACTTTGCTTAAGGACGATTATCGAGTACTCAAGGGTCAGTATGACAAGCTCGTTTCGATCGAAATGATCGAGGCTGTGGGCCCTCAGTTTCTAGATGCGTATTTGCGCGCCTGCAGTGATTTGCTGAAGCCCCATGGGATAATGCTCATTCAAGCAATTACGATGCGCGACCAGCGTTATGATCGCGCAGTTAAGTCTGTAGACTTTATTCAGCGCTATATTTTCCCTGGTGGTTTTATTCCTTGTATCGCTGCCATCTCTCTGGGAATAAAAAAGGTGACCGATCTGCGGTTACTAAATCTCGAGGATATAGGGCCGCATTATGCGAGAACGCTAGAGGACTGGCGTGGATCCTTCATAAGTAATCTCCCAGAAATTCGTGACCTCGGATACTCAGAAGAGTTCATAAGAATGTGGGAGTTTTATCTCTGCTATTGTGAAGGTGGGTTTCATGAACGTGTGCTCGGAAATGTCCAACTAGTTTTTGCTAAGCCACAAAATCGCTTGAATTGGAAATTTCGTGGATAGCCAAGAACGATTTCTCTCTGAGTAGTAACTACTCCCTCTTTTGACGGTGACAGGACACGGGTCGTATTTAGAACCCTTATGGCTCCCGAAATACATCGCCTTGCCCAACAAAACGAAGTAGCAAAGAAGCACTATTTGACATCGAATCTAAGACATGAATTTCCAAAAACAGAAACTAGATCAAAAAAACACCTAACCGTTTGCAGCGAAATTTCGGTAGAGCAATGACAGATTATTTCATAGCCCTCGCTGCATCAAGTCAATACTCAGCTATTCCTTGTAATTTTTGTGGTTCTTAAGTCGGCATGCAGCGAAAGGTTTTCGAAGGTATATTGATATCTAAGAAGAAGGAGCATCCAGATGGGACAGAAAAGATTTTCAGAGGCGTAAACATCTCTCGACGTTACAACTTTTTAGACCTATAGCTTTTAAATTTGACAAATGTAAAGGCATCGCTTGCGATGGAAGAGATACAGATGTGGGCAAGATAGATTTCAATCGTGCAGTTAATTTGTGAGAATAGTCCGATTGGTTTATTCTT
>CENU01190137.1_pt1 | contig 26623 bp, 24 predicted proteins | sample 361331 | NCBI WGS metagenome assembly CENU01 (sample SAMEA2619766, study PRJEB7988) | marine metagenome | isolation source: saline water (ENVO:00002010), including | reverse complement strand
TATTTGATAAATTCATATTTGTTAAAGCAGAAGCATATCTTTCACCTTTTCTAGGAGCTAAAGATTTTATTTTTGTATTAAACATCTTAGCAACTTCTAAAATTGTATAACTTTTTTTTGTTGAAATACTATAATGCCTACATCTATTTTTTTTCCAAGCATAAAAACATGCGTTCACTGTATCATCAATATGAGTAAATCTTCGAGATTGATTACCAGGTTTTACTACTGTCAAAGGTTTATTGCTTCTGTATTGACTCTCAAAAATACCAATTACCGTAGCCATCGATCCAACAGATATTTGTTTTGGTCCATACACATTATAAAAATACAAAATTTCATATTTAAAATTAAACCAATTTTTCAAATTCTCTAACATTTCTAAATTTTTAGCTTTTGTAAATGCATATGGTGATAAATTTTTATCTTTCCCTCTATTCCCTATGCTTGCAGAGGTAGCTGAATAAACTAATTTAATTCTATTTGACAAACAAAAATTGAAAACAGCATGAGTTCCTATTGAGTTTGACGTTATGCATTCATCCATTTTTAGAAAACTCTGGTATATTCTTGAAAATTCACCAAAGTGAAAAATTGTATGAATCTTAGATTTATATTTATTGAGTGTTTTTGAAATGTTCGATGTTGAGTCTTTAATATATTTTACTCTTTTATCTTTAACATGATTTTTAGTTGAACCAGAACTATAATTATCAATACTAACAATTTTAAATTTTGTATCTCTTAAAAGTTTTTCTATTAAATTTCCACCAACAAAACCTGCTCCACCTGTTACTACAATAATTTTATTAATCATTTATTCAATTGAATCTTTTTAATTAAATTCCTATCTAAAACAACATAAAATTTCTTTCCATTAATATGTCTTTCTTTTTCTACTTTTAATAACAATTCATTAAAATGATAAGCATTATCATCTATAAAGTAATGTGCGTTTGTCAGAGGATTGTAACCATATTTATCTGACTCTTTGAAAATTCTGTCTATATTTTTTAATGAAAAAATTACGAAAGATGTAAAAATTAGAAATGTTATCTTTTTTTTTAATTTAGAGTTTAAATTAAGTCTGCTTTCAATGAATATACTTAAAGGTATAAAAATGGATAATGCAATAAGTGTGAAACCACCATATCTTAGGGCAGGATGATTTAAAAACCATTCAAGAAGTAAAAGCAGAAGCACAACATAAAATAAATGGAAATTCTTTTTTATTAATTTTACTTTTTTAAATTTAGTTAAAAGAAATGTGGAAATTATTACGATTAACAATAACGATAATAAATAATCACTAATTTTGTTAAAAAAATGATTTTGCACCCAATTAGGTAACCAATTTAGTCCAGACAAATAAAACTCTGGATTATCTACTCGATAGGTTGGACTTGCCCCAGCTTTTGACCAAAGTTCATACCAAGTTTTCATTTCTATTACTTCTTTTTTTGGTATTGACCAGGTAAACGACTCTATGCAAGTAAAGCTAGCAGGATAAATAAAACAACCAGTATTTGAGAAAATAGTAAATATAAAAATTAAACCTCCAATTAAAAAATAGTAACTAACTCGCTCAAAAAGAATTTTTTTATAAAAGCTTTCTTTAAGTAAGATTTTCCTAAATTCAAAAAATAGAATAAATATGATTATTGTATAGATAAGATAAAAACTCTTTAGAGAAACTATAAGGAGTATAATAACTATTATTTTTTGATAATAATATTTGAAATTAATTTTATTCAATTTTCTATTCGTTCCATCAAGATAGTATATGGCCAAAATGAAAATGAGAATTAAAGCTGATCTATCAGTTCCATGTTCTGCTAATCTGTAAAAAATTGTATTTAAAAATAATAATGAAAATAGTGATAATATTAATATAAAATCGTGTTTTTTATTTTTTAATTGATTAAATATTTTTTGTATTAAATATATATTTGAAAAAATCAAAAAATATATAGCACCACTATTTATTAAAGATTTTCCCAAAATTGGTAGATAGAATAAAGAATTCAAGTAGAATATTGATGATGGTGTACGGAATCCGTGCTCTAAATTACCTAAACCAAATATTTTTTTAAATTCAATTAATGAAATTGTATAGGGGAAATGATAGTAAAAAAAATCGTCATGAGTTTTATACATTAAAATTCCAATGAATAAAACTGATGAAACTAATAAAATTAATCTTATTTTTTTTTTAAACAATTTTTTTTTTGACACTGAAAAAAAAGCAAATAATCCTATTACTAAAAAAATAGAGTTATGAATATAATCGTGGGCTACAAATAGATTAGTAATATATGACAAAATTGTCATAAATAAAATTCCACTTAAACCTAATTCTCCAAGAGAAAATCTGATAGATAGAAGTTTAGATGATAAATATCCAAAACCAATAATCGAAAATAGAATTATTAAATATCCAAAATAAATTATAGGTAAACTTATCATTTAAAAATATAATTAATTTGTATCAGTCTAAAAAATAATCTTGGATTAACTTCATTTTATTTAAATGATTTTTTTTAGTCTCATAATTATCAAATAATCACTACCAACTCTTATATCAAATAAACTTTGTTGTAAAAATTAAAAATCAATATAAAAATGATTAGTATTTCTAATAATGATACCAAAAAATTTAATTACGAAGGATAACTTTATAATTACTTTATTTGCTACACTTCCTATAGCAATAATTATTGGAAATTTTTTTACAAACTTTTACCTATTTTGTATTTTTTTAATATTCGTCTTGAATGTCTTTCAAACTAAGAATTTCACATGGTTAAGAAATAAATACTTTATAATACTTTTTATATTTTATTTATATATATGCTTAAATTCATTTATTAATTATTCAAATAACCCATCCTTTGGTTACGATGGGATCATACGATCATTATTTTTTTTGAAATTTTTAGTACTATTTCCAGCTATTCCTTTAATTATAAGTAAAAAAGAAATTTTAGAGAAAATTTTGAGATTCTGGTTATTTTTAATCTCAATACTTATAATTGATATTTTTTTTGAAAAGTTTACAGGATCAAACCTTTTTGGATTTAAAAGTCTGGATGGAACAAGAATAACAAGTTTCTTCTATGATGAAAATGTAGTTGGAGCATTTCTTTTTAGCTTTGGATTTATAACTACAGTTTTTTTTTTTCAAAATAAACTTACTAAAAGATATAAGATTATTCTCAATTTAATATTGATACTTGTTTTTTGTAGTATTCTAATAACAGGAGAAAGATCAGCTTTTTTAAAATCAATCTTACTTTTTTCTTTAATTTTTTATTTCATAGAGGAAAGGAAACTTATTATAAAAAAATTTTATTTACTTGTATTAACAGTTTTTTTCATGATAAGTTTATTTTTTATTTTTCCAACAGTCTTTGCAAAACAATCAGAATTTTTTAACAGAATTCTTAATGTTGAAAATCCAAAAAAATTTTCTCAACGTTTTGAGAATATTAAGTATTTTGCTCATTATGATACTGCGATTGAAATTTTCAAAAATAATAAATTAAATGGTATCGGTAATAAAAACTTTAGATTTGAGTGTCATGATAAAAAATATTTTAAGGAAAGTCTTAAATTTACACATCAAAGGTGCTCAACACATCCTCATCAAATACATTTTGAACTATTGTCAGAACAAGGTTTAATCGGATACTTTATTTTTATGTTATTTTTGTTCACCTATTTGAAAGAAAAATTTTTGAAAGATTTAAGAGAAAAAAATATTTTCAAAATAATATTAAATTTTTATTTAATAATTTTTTTAGTTCCAATATTGCCAAGTGGAAGCTTATTTTCAACATTTAATGGATTTTTATTTTGGTTTTTTTTAGGACTTGCTAATTTAAAAAAATGGAAATACTAAATATTTTTTTTTAGTACAAAATAAATAGTGTTATAAAGAATAACGTTTAGAAAAATAATAAATACTAATGTCTTTGTTTGTGAGACGTTTATAAGAGCAAAATAAAAAATAATTAAATTATATGTGTTGATTGTTATCCCTGCTAGAGAGCTGATGATCCATTTTTTTAATTTCATTTTTTTTGAAAAAAAAACGTATAAAAGTTGATGAAGGTGTCTGCTATCTGGGCCAGTAATTTCAGATTTTTTAATTTTTTTTCGAATCATTGAAAATAAACATTCATATGCTGGATACCACAATAAACATGCAATAAAATAGGGTGAAATAATCAAATCTAAGTTTGATAATTCAATTAAATAATATCCAACAATTAATGATATAACGTAAGATCCTCCGTCTCCACAAAAAAATTTCTCAAAAAAATTAAAAACAAATAGAACTAAAAGAGTAGAAAAAATAAACTTGAGATTTTGGGTTTCAAAATTTAAATCATATTTATTTGTTAAAATAATCACTATCAAAATTACAGATATAAAATATCCAATTAATAAAGTGTTAACACCATCTATGAAATTTGACCCATTAATCAAAATTAATAAACAGAAGACTACAAAAAAATATTTGAATAAATTGATAGTAAGTAAATGATCAAATAGAGGAATTCTTATAGAAGATATAAAACTTTTACTTAAAAAAGCTAGAAAAAATATTACGCTTATTTGTAAAATAAATCTTTTATAAGGTGACTTTAATATATTCAAGTCTGATAAAATTCCAACAACAAAAATTAAAAATATTATATAACTATAATTAGTCTCAAATTTTAGAAATAAAAGTGCACTTAATGTAAAAATTAAACCTCCACTAATAGGCACAGAATTTTTACTTACAAATGATTTATGAGGAAAAACCTTTTTATCAATTAAGAAATTATATTTAAATGAAATATAATTAATAATTAAACATAAGGAAAATGAGATTAAAAATACACCAATCTCTGACATATATTAAGTTTCAAATTTTTTTTTTGCTTCAATCAAGTCACTTTCAATCATATCTTTTACTAGATTTTTAAAAGAGTACTTAGGTTTAAATTTTAAAACTCTAAAAGCTTTTCTTGCATCACCCCTTAAATATTCAACCTCATTTGGCCTAAAATAATTTTTATCTATTTTAATGATTATTTCCTTTTTAGATCCTTTTTTTAAGTATCCAACTTCATTTAATCCTTTTCCTTGCCAATAAATTTTAAAACCCAAAAAATTTGAGGCAATTTCCACAAATTGCCTAACTGAAAAAGCTTGACCTGTAGCAACCACAAAGTCATCTGGTTTTTTTTGTTGTAAAATTCTCCATTGCATCTCTGTATAATCTTTTGCATGCCCCCAGTCCCGTTTTGCATTAAGATTACCCAAGTATAATATTTCCTTACTACCTAATTTTTTTCTCGCTAAAAATCTTGTAATTTTTCTGGTGACAAAGGTTTCTCCTCTTCTAGGGCTTTCATGATTAAATAAAATTCCATTACAGGCAAAAATACCATATGATTCCCTATAGACCGATGTAATCCAATATGAATACAGTTTTGCAACTCCATACGGTGATTTTGGATGAAATTTAGATTTTTCACTAAATATATTCTTACCATATGTCTCACCAAAAAGTTCCGAGGTGCTAGCTTGATAAAATTTAATATTCTTGATCTTTAAAAATCTTATTGCTTCCAATAAACGTAATGTCCCAATTCCAGAAACTTCTGATGTATATTCGGGATTTTCAAAAGAAACACCAACATGACTCTGTGCTCCTAAATTATAAATTTCATTTGGTCTAATTTTATGAATAATATTATAAATACTATTAGTATCTGTTAAGTCTCCATAATGTAAAAAAAAATTTGTTTTACTATGTGGATCTATATAAATGTGATCTATTCTTTTCGTATTGAACGTTGATGATTTTCTAATTAAGCCATGGACTATGTAATTTTTTTTTAGTAATAGTTCAGCCAAGTATGAACCATCCTGTCCAGTGATTCCAGTTATCAATGCTATTTTTTTCATTTTTTAAATATAAATAACTTTAGTATAGAAATTAAAATTAGAAATCCATCCTTAATCTCATTAACTTTCTTTTTTCCACTAATCCTTGGTCTTTCATATGATGGAAAATCAAATACTCTAAAGGATCTAAATTTTGCCTTTATTGGTAATTCTACACAAAAAGAAAAATCATTATAACCTAAAGCTAAATCTTTAAATGCATTCGTTTTTCCCATGACATAGGTATAAAGAACATCTGAAATATTTAATTTAAACAAAATTTTGCATAATAAAGTAAAAAAATAATTTCCTAAAAATGTTAAAATTGTGTCATCATCACTCCCACCAGGTTTTTTATATCTTGTGCTAAAAACAAACTCGTAATTATCTTTATTTTTCTTCAACATTTCATCTAAATATTTTGGATCAAACGAACCATCAGCATTAAAGATACAAGAATACTCGGTAGAAGAGTGGCTTAAACCTTCAATAAGGGCATTTCCAAAACCCTCTCCTTGTTGAATTAAAATTTCACAATCGGTGCCCTCTAATACCTTTTGCGTTTCTTCATCATATTTGGGTACTACAACAATTTTTTTACAACTAAGATTAAGATCTTTAATTTCTTTTAAAACGATAGGAAGGGTTGTGGCTTCAAATTTTGCAGGTATTACTAAAGTTAAATTTTCCATTAAGTTTTAAAATATATGATAGTTTTTTTTATCAAAGCATAAAAACTAAGCCTTAATACACAAAAAATTGAAAACACAAAACTAAAATTTAAATGATTCTTATATAATTTATATGCATCTTGTAATTTTTGAACATTAGAAGATGATAGAGAATTTTTTAAATATCTCCAATTAACTAGGTCCTCATTTATACTTTTTAAAGTATTTAAATCTTTAATCAATTTTATCCACAATAAATAATCTTCTTTTGTTTTTAAATTAGAAAATAGATTTTTTTTAGTTAGCGATTTGGAAATCATTACTGTTGATAATCCTATATCGCAGCTCTTAATCAATTGATTATATGAAATATTTTTTGGGACTTTTAAGTTACCAATTTTTTTTGAGGCATAGTCAATAATCGAGTAACTTGAATGAGAAAATAGTAAATTTTCTTTTTTCATAAAGTTTAATTGTTTTTTAAGTTTGTCTTTATTCCACAAATCATCAGCATCACAAAAAGCAATATATTCACCTTTTGAAACTTTAATTCCTTTATTCCTAGATAACCCAGCACCAATGATTTTATTATTAATGACTAATTTTTTTTTAGACTTCAAATTTCTTATGATTTCCTTTACATAATTTAAATCTGATTTATCAGTATCATCATAGATAACTATTACTTCAAAATTTTTATAAGATTGTTGGCTGATAGATTTAATTGTTTCTTTAAAAAAAATTCTTTTTTTGTGATAAGGTATAATTATTGATATGAAATTTTTTTTAAACATCCTAGATAAACTTATGATAAATAGATATTTTGTTTGGATATTTACAACTCTATTTATAATTACATTATTAATAAGTTTTTTGTTAAAAATCAATTTATCAAATATTCTTGGTACTTTTAGTTATAATTCAGATTTGCTTGTTTACGATATACAAACAAAAACTGGGGGTGTTGTAAGTGATTTAATAACCCATTGGAAATATATAATTTACTTAAAAGAGGATATATTTAATCTTATTATTTTAAGGTTAGGTGAAGATGTAAAATTAATAAATTATCCTCTACATCATTTAATTTTTTCTCAATTAGATTTTATTAATTCAATAAATACTTATTTGATTTCTGTATTAATTATTTCATTTTTGTTACCTTTAACTTTATATTTTTCACTTAAGCAACGTTTTGAGAATTTAGATAAATCAACTATTATTATATTATCCTCAATAATATTTATCTTTCCAGTTTTTCAATTCTCTGCAATTTGGGGCAACAACCATAATACAGCTCTTATATTTTTTTCTTTAGGCGTTTATTACTTAAACCATTTTATAAAAACAAATTTCGAGAATGATTCAAGGTTAATAATTTCGATTATATTTTTTACTTTTGCTTGTTATACAAAACAATTTTATATTTTCTTTTTTATTTTTTTGTTAATTTATTTAATAAACAAAATAACATTTAAAAAATTTATTTATATTTTTTTATTTATAATTTTCCTTGCAATTCCAGGTGTATACTTTGTAAAATTGAATCCTCTTTTATTTTTTGGACTGAAGCAAAATACTACGAACTTTAATTCTGCTATCCTTGTTAGCGCCTCAATGGTTTTATTTTATTTAATACCATTTATTATTCAAACAATTATAAATAACTTTGATAAGCATAAACTTAGTTTTTCATATTTTTTTAATATTAAAATTTTTTTTATCAGTTTAATCATATCCGCCTTGAGTAGTCTTAATTTTATTTATAATGGTAATATAGGGGGTGGTATTATTTTAAAACTCTCATATTTTTTATTTAATAACCCTTATTTAGTTATTCCTGCTTCTTTTTTTGGAATTTATTTTCTTCTCTATTTCAGTCAAAATACATTATCTAGTTATGTACTTGTTATTTTATTGTTAATTACTTTTAGCACTGGCTTTTTTATTTTCCAAAAATATTTTGAACCAATGTTCTACATTATTTTTTTAAACTTTTTTGATAAATTTAAGATTTCACAATCAATCAAAAAAAGTAATTACATAAGCTTTTTTTATTTTTGTACTTATTATGTTTTAACAAACTATATATATTTTTTAGGCTTATAATTTAGTAACCCTATAAATCTTCCTGAGGCTCTCAATAATAGAAAAAGAGCTTTTATATGATTTTTGCGCGATGGGAAAAATGCAAGAAAAAATGCACCAATTATTAAGTAAAATAACTTAATGAAAATTATTAGTAGACCAATTTTTTCATAAATTTTTTTATCAATCAAATTTCCTGAATATCCATATCTTAAATTTCTTCTATAAAACCATGTCTTTTTTTCTCTATCAGGATTAAAATTTTCAGTGATAAATGATTTTTTATTCCATCTAATAACAAAATTTTTTTTACTTAGTTTACTAAAAAAAAGTTGATCACTTCCACCTAAATTAGCAAATTCAGGATCAAAAAGAACTTTTGATTTACTAAAAACTTTTTGTGAAAAAAAACAGTTGTTTGTTGCCACCCATTTTACTAATTGGCCATGATATCGAGAAGGCTCCAAGGCATCATAGTAATTCTTAAAAATCATATCTTTAATTTTATGGTGTTGAGGGCCACCCGCTATATCGCAATTATTTTCATTAAAAAACTTAATCATATTCAAAAGCCAATTCTTATCTATTAAGCAGTCATCATCTATAAATCCAGCATATTGAACATTTTTATCTTTTAAAAATTTTAGAAAAACATTTCGTGAGTCTGGAATATTATCTTTTATACTTTTAATAATACAATAATCTATTTTATCTAAAAAATTTTTTAGTGAATTTTTTATAATGTAAATTTTTGGACTAACTACGAAAATGATTTTTAGCCTACAGTTATTTGGTATTTTCAGTCTATTTAGGGACTTTAAATACGAATTTAAAAATTTAAAATTTTTTTTACTTAAGAGAGAACAAATATAAATATTCATTTTATAATTTTCTTTAAATTTTTTAAAATTCTTAGAATAAAAATTAGGTAAACTTGAATAAAATTTTGACCATTATTAAGTCTTATTCTATTACATTCCATCAGATAATCTAAAAAATTTATTTTTGAGGAAAGGCCACCCCGTCTAAACCTCCCAAAAATCTCACTCTTTTTTGTAGATATTCCCTTTAATTTAAATTTTTTAATCATTCTTATAAATAGATCATAATCTGCAGAATAATTATATCTTAAATCATAAAGTCCAACTTTTAATTGAGATTTTCTTTTTATAAAAAAACCCACAGAGTGAGTAGTATAAAATCCAAAACTCCAATTAATAATATTTGGGTTATATCCAGATAGAAGTTTATGTTTATAAACACTGCCAAATAAGAAATCTAAATCTTTATGTTTATTAAAATATTCATTAACTATATTTAATGTGTTTTTAAAATAAATATCATCTGAATTTAATATTCCAATTATATCTCCAGATGATTTCTTTATTCCAACATTCATTGCATGATATAAACCTTTATCATTTTTATTTTTTATAAGTTTCACGCTTTTTTTATGATTGTTAATAATTTTAATTGTATTATCTTTTGAATTTCCATCCACAATGATATGCTCAAATTTTTTATATTTTTGAGACTTAACACTTAAAATGTTATGGAGTAGAAATTTTTCTGAATTTTTCGTTACAGTTATTATTGATATTTTATATTTTTTCATACTCCTTCAAAATTAATTTTGAATATTTTTTTGAATTTATTACGGGATCAAATCTTTTTAAATATCTTTTTGCTTTGAGAGATTTTGATTTTAAAATTTTTTTATTTTTAGAAAAAAAAACTAATTTTTTAGCTAAAATACTATAATTACCAACTGGAAATAATTCTCCTAACTTACCATTCATCAATATTTCGCTTGGCCCTGTTGGACAATTGCTTGATATAATCGGTACACCATACTTTTGGGACTCAATAAGAACATTTGGAAGACCTTCAAACTTTGAAGACAATACAAAAACATCACTTTGAGAAATATATTTTTCTGCGTGATTTTTAAAGCCAACTAATTTAACATATTTTTTTAATTTCAATTTTTTGATTTCACTTACTAATATATTTTTTAACGCGCCCCTTCCGATGATACTACATCTAAAATTTATATTTTTTTTTTTTAAAATTCCCAAACTTTTTATAAGTGTCAATTGATCCTTTTGATGAGTTAATCTTCCAATGTTTAATATTTTTAATCCATTGAATTTTTTAAAAAAGTCTAACTTTTTTCTTTTTTTCTCATGAGTATTTAAGTTATAAATCAAATAGGATTTTAAATTTATTTCTCTTAGCTCTTTTTGGAAAAACTTCGAATTTACAATTATAATATCAGATAAAGAGTAAAAAAATTTAAAAGTAATTCTTTTCAAAAAATTGTCTAAATATTTTTTCAAACTTGTGTTAAGTCTAATTAGAACTCTAAATCTAAAAATCTTTGATATAATTATTGATGTTAAATTTGATTGAAATGATAAAATTACTACATTTGAGGACCAAAAATTTTTAATCAATAAATAAATGCAAATTATATTTTTCAAAGTTCTGCTCCTTTTGCTCCAGTATTGTGAATTGGGACAAATATAATTAATATTTTTTGAATTATCTTTTTTCTTACTTGCGGTTATTATGTGAATTTTACCAATTTGTTTAGGCAAGTGTTTAATCAATAGATATAAATTTTTTTCAACACCTCCTCCCTCGATCGAAGGGATATAAAAAATAATTTTTTTTTTCAAATTTATAATCTCACTATTTAAGTTTTATTATACGCACTAGTAATTTGTTTTATACCAGCTAATTGTATTTTTTAGACCTTCGTAAAGATTTATTTGAGATTTCCATCCAATTTTTTTTAAAATGGAAATATCCAAAATTTTTCTTTTTGTTCCATCAGGATATTTTTTATTAAACTTTAATTTTTTATTAGAGAATGTTAATTTATTAATAATTTCTGCAAACTTCCTAATTTGAAATTCTTGACCAGATCCGACATTAATAAGTGAATTATTCTTTAGAATTTTTAATAATTTTTTATCGTTATTAACTTTAAGTTTTAGTAAATAACCTATAGCATTAGCCAAATCATCTACATACATAACTTCTCTTCGAGGTAAACCAGAGCCCCAAATTTCAACAAAATTTTTTTTTCGTCGTTTTGCCTCAATAAATTTTTTTATTAAGGCTGGTATAAAATGACTATTCTTTAGATGAAAATTGTCATAAGGACCATATAAATTACATGGCATGAGTGTAAAAAAATTTGTTTTATATTGTTGATTATAAAATTCACAAACTTTCAATCCAACAATTTTAGCAAGTGCATAAGCCTCATTAGTTTTTTCAAGCTGATTAGATAAAAGATATTTTTCTTTTATAGGCTGTTTTGAATTTTTTGGGTATATACAAGAACTTCCAAGATTAACGAAATGTTTAATCTTATATTTATAAGAAAGATTTATTAAATTTAATTGAATAAAAATATTTTCATTCATAAATTCAACAGGATAACTTGAGTTCGCCAATATTCCCCCTACTCTTCCAGCGCAATTAATAACTATGTCGGGTTTTTTAGATCTAATAAATTTTTCTAAGTCTTTGGTATTAAGTAAATTAAGTTTTTTTCTTTCTGCAAAAATTATATTTCTAACTCCCTCTTTTTTTAAATATCTAACAACTGCTCTGCCAACCATACCATTATGACCAGCCACATATATCTTGAAATTTTTTAAGAGTTTGTTTTTCATTATTATTTTAAATCTCTTATAAATGTTATATATTTTTAATTTAAAAAATATATTTTTTTTTTATAAAATTAAAAATTTAGTAGACTTTTCTTTATCTAAGCTATGACAATTACAAAAAATAATAAATGTCCAAATCACATGTGTGATGGTCAAATCAAAATTAAATATTCTTCAAAAAATTTTGATTACAAAAAGATTAATTTTAATTGTACAACAGATACCTACGACAAACCCTCTATATATAAATGTAATAAATGTAAAATTATTTTCTCCGAATTAATTTTCAAAATGGATAAAAATCAAATTGAAAAAAGTTATCAAGAGGTTGCAGATGATAAATACATTTCTCAAATCAAATTTAAAAAATATTATTTCGTGAAACTTATTAATAAAATAAGTGGGTTTATAGATAAAAATATGGATGTTCTTGAAATAGGTTCATATTATGGAGTTTTAGGTTCGGTTTTAAAAGATAAAGTTAAAAACTATTCAGGATTAGAACTTTCTATACATGGTTCCAACTACGCAAGAAAGAATTTCAATTTAAATATTTACAATGAAACAATCGAAAATCATTTAGAAAAAAAAATTAAATATGATCTAATCATAATGGCTGACGTAATAGAACATTTTAAAGATCCATTTAAAGTTTTGTCTCAAATAAATGAATTACTTAATCAAAACGGAAAACTAATTCTGACTACATTTAATATGGACTCTTTGTACGCAAAAATTACTGGTAAAAATTACCATTGGTTAATACCATTTCACATGGTTTTTTTTTCCAATAAAACATTAGAAATTTTTGGAAAAAATAATAATCTTAACTTAGTAAAAATTTTGAATGATCCTAGATATGTCAGTTTTGGATATCTTATTGAAAAACTAAGTTTTATTTTTCCTAGACTTTGTTTTATATTTAATTTTTTCTCAAAAATTAAATTTCTTAAAGATATTAATGTAAAAGTTGATTTAAAAGATTTAAAAATTTACTATTTTGAAAAAATGTAATTTGAAAAACATTTGGATAGACTTAAATTTTATAATATTCTTTAAACCACTTAACAGTATTCTTTAAGCCATTTTCAATTGAAGTAAAATTTTGATTTCCAATAAAACTTTTAATTTTTTTGTTAGCTCCATGGGTTTTAACAACATCAGCTTGTTGTAATTTTCTTTTAAATAATTTTGGTTTTTTTTGTGTAAAAAAATTAATTTTTCCAATTATTTTAGTTAATTTTTGAGGTTTATTCGAACAAACATTAAAAATCTCATGCTTCAATTTTTTTTTGCTAAAAACAATTTTTGAAATTATTTTTGAGACATCTGTTATATATGTGAAATCGCGCGTATGTTTACCGTAATTATTCAAAAAAAATTTTAATTTTTTATCATAACTTGAGTTTAAATATTTCATCAAAAACATATCTGGCCTTCCCCATTCCCCATAAACTGTAAAAAATCTTAATCCAATAAAAGAGATATTGTATTGTCCAGAAAATACCTCGGCCATCTCCTCATTAATTTTTTTTGATAAAGCATAAATGTTTTTTGGTTTTACCTCATGAGTTTCCTTCAAAGGAAATTTTTTTGAGTCGCCGTAAATAGAGCTGGAGGAGGCATAAATAATTTTTTTAACCTTATATTTTTTTGCTACATCAATTAGATTGTAAAATCCTTGAATATTATTATCAACAAACTCATTTGGTTTTTCTAACGAATAACGCACTCCTGCTTGAGCTGCTAAATTTATAATTAAATTTATTCTTTTAATTTTAAAGATTCTTTCTAAATTTTTTTTATCTAGAATATTTATTTTTAAGAATGAAAATTTTTTGTATTTAGATAATTCTTTAATACGATCTTTTTTTAATTTTTTTGAATAATAATTGTTAAAATTATCAATACCAATTATTCTAACGTTAGATGTGTTTAATAAATGTTTTGCTATACCAAATCCTATGAAACCTGCTGCTCCTGTAATTAAAATTTGCATAAAATTAAATTGATATACTAATATTATTTTATAAACGATATAAATATTTTATAGTAAAATATGTGTAAAAATTCAATAGTATGTAAGTTTACTGTTTATTTCAAATCAACAAAAATTTAGGAACTATCAATTATAACATCAATCCAAAAATTAATTCTTCAAAAATATAAATTTATTCTCTTGCTTAATGCACTAACTAGATAAAATTTTTTCTAAACTTTGAAAATGTTTAAAAACTGAAAAATTTTTAGAGAATTTTTTTAGATTTATTTTTTTATTCATTACTTCTTCGCTACTTAATTTTTTAAATTGTAAATATTGATTTATAAGAGAAATTTTATCGTTATTTTTGAATAAAAAGCCATTGTAAGAATTATTTAATATTTCAGATGGGCCAGTATTAGAATCTGCTGCTATAACTGGCTTATTTAAAAATCCCGATTCTATAAGAGTAAAACCTGGGTCCTCATATAAGGATGTTGAGATGTAACATTCACAATTATATATATAATTAAATATATTTTTTTTATACCCCTCTAGAAAAACAATATTTTTTAAGCTTAAATCTCTAATTAATTTTTCGAGTTTTTTTCTTTCTTCACCCTCTCCCAAAATAATTAATTTCAAACTTGGATATTCTTTAGTAATTTCTTTAAAGGCATTTATTAATAAGGAAAAATTTTTCTGTTTAGTCAATCTTCCAATACTAAGAATATAATCTGTTTTAATAAATTTATTATCTATCTTTTCTTTTTTTTTCGTATTTATATAATTTATTTTGAGAATTGGATCATAGAGAAGTTTTAATTTTTTTTTGGGGAAAATTTTTAACGCATCCAATTTTTTTAAAGATGACTGAGTTGGACAAGTTACAATATGAACATTTTTAGAAAATAGGGTCCAAAAAAATCTTCGAATTTTATTCAGTTTTGGTGTTCCTGAAATTCTTATAATCAACTTTGTTTTAAATTTAAAAAAAAAAAATAGAATTAATGGTAAAGAAATAATTAAGTGGGCAATTAAAAAATCTGGTTTTTCTTGAACCAATAATTTTCTCAGTAAATTAATATTTAATATAAAAATGATCATTTGTGATAATCGACTTTTTAGAAAATTACCTTTTGGTAAAAATTTATAATAATTTTTCTTATACAATTTTATGACCTCAATTCCTGATATTTTATCTAGTTTCTCTTGCCATTCTCCAGAGGAGTCAATTATGAATGTCTCATATTTTTTATTTTTATTATATCTTCTCAAAGATTTTATTGAATTTGTGACCGCATCTATTGTTGCTATATTTGATAAAAAAGGTGACCAGTAAAATAATTTCATATTATTATATTTTAATTATTTCTCTTTCATATTTTAAGCATTGGTAGCAAAAAAAAGGTATCCTATAGGATAAATTTTTTTAGGATCTGTTTTGATAAATAATTTAACTAACTTATCACAAGCTAAAGACAACAAAATTAACAATTGATAAAAAATTGGTAAATATTTTAGGTAACTCCTCAATAACGAAACACATGCTAAAAATGGTCCAGTCCCAAGCTCAATAATTTCTATATCTTTAAAGTTGTTTGATTTTAATAATTCTATTAAGTGATCTTTTGTGTATCTTGAATAATCTTTCGGTGCTCCATGAACCCTAAAAAGAAAAGGAGTGGACCCAATGATTTTTCCATTTTTTTTACAAATTGTAGATAAATTTTTAAGAGCTAAATTAGGATCTAAAAGATGCTCTAAAACATTAAAAATAACGATATAATCAAATTTTGTATTTAAAGAGATTGTCTTTTGTAAATCAATATCTAAAAATTCCTTATTTGAGGGATAAATATTGGAAAAAGTAACTTTACAATTATTTAAATTAGGTCCACAAAAATTTTTATTAATTTTTTCAGAGGCTCCAAATTCTATAATATCTCCCTTAATTTTAAATTTTTTAAAAATTTCTATCTGAAATATTCTTAAAATAGATTTATTAGAAAATATCAAATTAAAATAATTCATTATTAATCATCTTGTGAATAATAGTTTTAAATCCTAATTTAGGTTTCCATTTCAATATTTTTTTAGTATCCGTAATATTAGCTTTGTAGCCTCTCAAATCAATTTTTCTCTTATATTCCGGAACATTTATTTTCAGATTTTTTTTACTTATATTTAGATATTTAAAAACTTCATTTACAAAATCTTTTAATGAGTAAGTTTTTCCTGAACCTATTATAAAATCTCTTGGCTTTTTTCTTTGCATCATAAGCCAAATAGCTCTCACATAGTCAGGTGCCCATCCCCAATCTCTAACTATTTCAACATTTCCCAATCTTAATATTATGTTTTTTTTTCTTTTTATTTTTAGAGCTGTATCAACGATCTTTTTGGTTACAAATTCTTTAGATCTTAAAGGAGACTCGTGGTTAAATAAAATTCCCGTACAACAATAAATATTATACTTTTCTCTATAAATTTTGATTAACCAGTAAGCAGCCGCTTTAGAAACTCCATAAGGACTTTGGGGTTCTATTTTTGAATGAATATTGTAAAAATTTTTTTTATTATCACCATAAAATTGACCTGAGCCTGCGTTAAATAATTTAGTTTTATATTTTCTATGCTTTAAAATTCTTAAAATATTTAAGATTCCCTCAGTATTACTTTTAAGAGAAATTTCTGGAGTTTCAAACGACTTTAAAACTGAAGAGTCCCCGGCTAGATAATAAATCTCAGTAATTTTTGAATCTAGAGCTTTTTCGCAAAAATTTAAGTCAGTTGCCACTCCTTTTAGAAGAGTAACTCTCTTAATAATCTTTAATTTTTTTAGACGGTGTAAATTTCTAGTTGATTTATTTCTTGTTGTTCCAATTACTCTGTATCCTTTTTGTAATAAAAAATGTGATAAATAAGCACCATCCTGACCTGTAATTCCAAAGATAATTGCTGTTTTTTTATATTTCATATAAATAATTCGAAATTATTTCTAATACTTTTGTTATAGTTATTAAACCAATTTTTTTATGAGTAAAACACTTATATTCACAGCAACATATAATGAAAAAGATAATATTAGGATACTTATTGAAAAATTAAATAATCTTAAAGCTGAAATAGATATTCTGATAATAGACGACAAAAGTCCTGATGGTACTTGGAAAATTTTAGATGAATTAAAAAAAAATTTAACTAATCTAAAAGTAATTGTGAGAAATGGTAAATCTGGTTTGGATACTGCCCATAAACTTGCGTATCAATACGCTAAAGATAAAGGTTATCAAAATTTTATCACAATGGATGCTGATCTCTCTCATGATCCAGATGTAATACCAAAATTTTTAGATAAATTAAAGAATAACTCTTTTGTAATTGGCTCAAGATATATAAAGGGAGGCAAATGTGAGATGAGTGGTTTTAGATTAATTCTAAGTGTTCTTGGTAATAAATTAATTAAAAATGTTCTAGGATTGAACTGTAATGAATTTACTACTTCATATAGAGGATTTAATCTTAGCAAATTAAATAATTTTGATTTTAATATCATTAATTCAAAGGGTTATAGTTTTTTTATGGAGACGGTTTACAGACTTCATCTGCACAACGTTGAAATATATGAGATTCCAATTAATTTTAAAAATAGGAAACAAGGAAAATCCAAAATACCATCGATTGAAATCTTTAGAACTTTAAAAAATTTATTTTTTTTATATTTTCAAAATAAATTTTTAAAATAGAAAAAATATTTATATACTACATTTAATTAGATAATCTTGAATTTTTCAAAAAGATTAGAAATTAATAGACAAAAATTAATTATTGAAATAAAAAAGAATAATCAACCTTAAAACCTTTATGTTAAATAAAATTTTATATAATTTAATAAAATTATTAATTTATTTAGTAAAATATTTTAAATTAGATCGTTTTTTTTTTGATAAAATAATCTTTAATATTGGATTAAAACAATTAATTGAAAATAAAAAATTCTACAATGAATTTACATGTTTGCAACAAGCAGACTTAAAGATTTTTTCTCAAAATGGTGAGGATGGAATTATCGATTATATTTTATATAAACTAAGTATAGTCTCACCTAATTTTGTTGAAATTGGTGTTGGAAATTACAGAGAGTCAAATACTAGATTTTTATACAATAAAACTCATCCAAAGGGGTTGATAATAGACTGCGAGGATAATTTGAAAGAAAAAGTTAAACCTCATGTAAATTTATGGAAAGGTGAATTAAAAATTCATCAAGATGTGATTACATCAAATAATATAAACAAGATATTAAATAGTCATTGTGATTTTAACATTGATTTGTTTAGTATTGATATTGATAGTGTGGATTATTGGATTATATCAAACTTAAAACCTAATATATCTAAAATATTTGTTGCTGAATTTAATCCGATTTTTGGTTCTGATTTAGAAGTCACAGTTCCGAATATAGATGGATTTAATAGAAACAGGTACCATTATTCTAATCTTTGTTATGGGATGTCTCTTAGAGCACTTATAAAATTAATGGATAAAAAAAATTATTATTTTCTCGGAACAAATCTTCAAAAAATGAATGCATTTTTTATTTCCAAAGATTTTACAAAAAAAGAATTTTTTTCTAAAATAGAAATTAAAGATTATTCAGAATATACAAGTTCAAATATAAGGGATGGCAGAGATAAAGAAAATAATTTAAATTATCTAAGTGGAGCTGATAAAATTAAGGAGATAGAGAATTGTGAGGTTATAAATTTAAAAGATAATCTAAATAAAGTTGAAAAATTAAAAAACTTACTGTGAAAATTTCTTATGATTATGAAATATTCTGGAAACAACCTTTCGGTAGCATTCCAGATAGATATTTTTATAATCTGATAGACAATTTCTCTCGAAATTCTGAACATCAAGTAAAGGTTTTTTCTACCTTATATTTGAATGATAAACTCAATCAATTACCAAAAGATATTATTTCAGGCTCGAGACTGAATTTTAAGATTCCATTAACGGGAAAAATTTTAGAATTTTTTAATAAGTTTGTCAGTAATCGAAAAATGATTGAGTTTAATCCAAATATTATACATAAAACTTATTACTCTAATATTTTTAAAAAAAAGAAAAATGCTAGAGTTATATTAACTGTTTTTGATTTATTTCATGAGAATTTTTCCTCTAAAAGAAATTTTAAGCCTAAACAAAAATCTATTGATTTAGCTGATCACATCTTATGTCCCTCGAATAATACTAAAGATGACTTAATTAAAATATATAATGTAGATAAGATGAAAATTAGTGTTACTTATTTTGGTGCTGAAAATCTTCAAAAATACATATCAAAAGAAAATCAGAGTCAAAAAAATCAGAAACCCTATATCCTTTACGTGGGGGCTAGGTCTAGATACAAAAATTTTATAAACTTGATCAAAGCGTACTCTAGATCAGAAACACTTAAAAAAGATTTTAACATTCTGTGTTTTGGTGGTGGACAATTTAATCATACAGAAAAAAGACTTTTCATAGATCTAAATATTTTTGATAAAGTAAAATTTTCTAGCTTAAGCACTGATCCAGATTTAGCTAATTTATATTATAACGCAAAGTGTCTTGTTTACCCCTCTAAACATGAAGGATTGGGACTACCTCCTTTAGAGGCAATGTCAATTGGATGTCCCGTCATATGTAGTAACCATAAAGCTATTTTAGAAGGTGTGGGATCGGCTGCTGCTCTATTTGATCCATATGAAATAAATGAAATTACTGACACGCTGGAAAAAACTATCTATTCTGAAAATATTCTGAATGATCTTATTAAAAAAGGTCATGAACAATCAAAAAAGTTTACTTGGAAAAAATGTACAGAAGAAACATTGAAACAATATCAAAATTTAACTTAATAAATTAATTTTTTTTCTAAACGAAAAGTGTCAATTTCATAATTTTTTCCACCTCTCTTACCGTTTGCAAATGCGAGTAAATTTGATTTTGTTAAAGCTTTAAATGCGTGAGCATAAAACGGTTTATGGGTAATAAAATTGTTCTCTTTAACAATCTCTTTTTTAATCTTACTTAACAGTTTTCCATTTTTACTAACTTTGGCAGTCATCATTATTAGCTTTCCAGATATAATAAAAGAATATTGGGTACTTTTTTTGTGAAAATGATTGCCTCTAATAGCATTTTTTTTAAAAGTAACTAGTGTACAATGGTCCTTGGGTTTATTTATAAAAATATCAATAATTTGACCTCTTTTATCATTATGATTACACTTTAATATTTTTTTCATTAAAATTTATAATTTTAAATTTGTTATCCTAGAAGATATTTTAGATATTGATGTATACAAAATTTTTTTATTTTGCAAAAACTTTTTGTAAAGAAAAGAAGTTATATTCCAGGGTAATATTAGAATTGCATCAAATCTTTTAAATTTTTTTTCATTTACTATTGGGATTCCTGATCCAGGTGTGTACTTTCCAATTTTAAATTTTGATACCTCAAGAATATATCTAATATCTGTATCTTTTAAACTACAATAATTTAGTAGGGTGTTTCCTTTTGTTGCAGCTCCTAAGCCTACTAGAGTAAGATTATTTTTTTTACATTTTTGAATAAATTTCATTATTTCAAGCTTTACCAATAAAATATTTTTTCTAAATTTCATAAATTTTCTAAGATGTTTTTTTTCATTTGTTTTAATTGATATTTTATTGGCTTTAGAATTTTGGATAAATAATCTTAATGAGCCTGACATATAATCAATTTTCTCAATTTTTTTTAACTTTAAGTTTGTTTTGTGTAAAATCTGAATTACAGAGTCTTTTGAAAAATATTGTCTATGTTCGTGATAAATCGTGTCAAAACCAATTCTATCAAATAATGAGTTCAAATCAGGCACTTCTAGAATTATTAATCCATTTTTTTTTACAATTTCTTTACAACCCCTTAAAAAATCTTTAGGATTTTCTACATGATTAAAGACATTAGCACCATAAAGAACATCGAAACTCTTATATTTTTTTTTTAATTTTTTTGATAATTCGTAATTAAAAAAATCTGTTTCTGTTCTTACTCCTTTTTTTTTTGCTAAATTACACATATAGGTTGAAGGATCAATTCCAAGAACATTTGCATTTGAAAATTTTTTAATATTTTTAAGAAATGTACCATCGTTACTTCCAATCTCTATTACAGAATTTTTTTCTTTAAGCTTGACATTTTTTATAATTTTTTTTGCAATTTTATAAAAATGATTACGCGAGACAGGAGAATTATTTGATGTATAAGAATAATCATTTTTTTCATATCTCTCAAAAGGTGAAACATGATTAATCGCTGTCAAATGATTGCATCCACAAAATCCAACTGATAGAGGGTATTTTCTTAAAGAAATAGATGCTTTTTTATTTTTTAAAAAAGTGTCAGCACAAGGATGATTACCAAGATTTAATACATACTTTAATTTTTTATCACAAACTGCACATTTTTTGTTTTTTTTCATTTATTTAAAACTTGTAATGATAATGAATATTTTTCAAATTTTACTAAGTTTGAAAAAATTTTTACTTATTCTTAATAGTAATTCGATTAATAATGAATATAGCAAAGTAGAAACTAAAGTATTTCCAAAAAAAGGAATTGCTAAGATGTAACATGAAGCTAAGCCCTCAAATGTATAACCATAGTAACCTAGAGACCATACACCAAAATTAGTAATTAGAAAAAATAGACACGCACCTATTAGTGCTCCAGAAATTCTAAAATAAATTTTTGACCTAAAAAATTTCGACGCTAAACTAATAAAAATAATGCTACCATACGTAAATAAAGTTAAGCTATGAAAACCAATAAACAAGTCTGTAATTATGAAACTTAGAATTAAAACTGGTATAAATTTTAATCCAAAAATTAATGGTACATATAAACTCAACGCTATTAGACTTGTAAAATTTGGAGGGTGAGGAACAAATCTACTTGCTGCTAAAACTACGAAAATACCTAATGAGATTTTAAAATAATTCATAAGTTAATATTATATTAAAATCTTTAATTTAAAATTGTAAATATGATATTTAAAATCTGCGTTTTAAACCAAAATTGAAACTTCTACCCATTTGAGAATAATCTTGTGCAGTTTCATATTTTTTATCAGTAATATTTACTATATCAAAGTAAAGATCATAATTATCAAATATTTTGTACTTTAAAGATAAATCATTCACTAAATAGCTTTCTAGCTCAGCATCATTAAAAGATGCTCCATTTCTATTTATATTTCCATTTCCATAGTCTCTAGCCTTATCAGACCATTTGGTTTTTAAAGTTATATTTAAATCTTTATAACTGGGGACGTTCAAATTTGTTATTAGATTAACTAAATTTCTAGGGACCCTTACCATTTGAGAGCCCGTATAAGTATTTGATGGGTTATCATATTCTGCACCATCATATGTTTGAGTATAAGTATAATTTAAACCAAAATTTATTATTTCATTTAACTTAAAATTAGACATAAATTCTATTCCCTGTGATTTTGTTGTGCTTTGTGAATTTTGAGTTGTTGAGCCTGATCCAGCTGCAGTATTTCCTGCCCATCCTTCAAGAGCATCTTTATACTTTATGTTAAAATAACCAAGATCTATAGTCAAATTTGAATTTATGGCTTTTTCAATTCCAAAATCATAACTTTGACTCGTTTCTGCTTTTTTATGCCCTATCACTCTACAATTTGCACCGCCAAAATTACAATTATTTGCTGAGTTCCATACATAAAATGTTTCATACAATGAGGGAAACCTATAGCCAGTTCCATAGGATGATTTAAACTTCGTTGCTTTATCGTCAAACACATATACAAGAGTAACCCTATGAGAGTCCTCATTTCCAGCAAATGAATGTTCATCAAATCTTGCCCCAAAGGTAGCATAAATATTATTTGTTATTCTACTTTGATAATCAAAATACTGAGAAATTACATGAGAACTTGAGTTTATCCTTACAGTTGAATCTTTGTTATATCCCATTTGATCATCCTCTCTTTCAAGCCCAAACACAATACTATTATCGAAATTAAAATTATAATCACCTTGGTAAAGAAAAGCATATCTATCACCGTAATAATTATCTTGCCTTGTGTTTTTACTATTAGGGGCACCAGCATAAATTCTTTTTATATAAGTATTGGCTAAAGTAAATTTACTTGAAAATTTCTCAAAAGGTTTATGAATTAAACTAATATTATAAGAACCCTCTAGCCCATCTGCCTCCTCGGCGTGATCATAGTTAGGCGAACACCCAAATAAATTTGAAACACATGCTGCATCATATTGTAGATAAGTTTCAGCAACTCTCACATTACTTTGTAATTCAAATTTTTCTGTAAATTTTCTGCTATAACTAGCTATTAATCCATTATTTCTATAACCATCCTTTTCATTATTATGTGTCATTTGAGATATCCCATTGGTTTGGAATCTTTGAAGACCTAAATAATAATTAAATTTATCGTTACCATTAGATAATGATGCTGACATATTGTGTGTATTATGTGAACCAGTGATATACTGAATATCTTTACGAAACCCTGATTTACCTTGTTTTGTAAAAATGTGTATTGTTCCACCAATAGCGCCACTGCCATAAATAGAACTTTGATTTCCTTTTAAAATTTCAACTCTTGACACTTGACTCGTTAAGATATTATTAAAATCAAAATCACCAGATACACTAGATGGATCAGACATCTTAACTCCATCTATATAAACTGTGGAGTACCTTTTTGGCATTCCTCTTAATTGAATAGCTGAGGCTGTTCCGTGACCTCCACTTTGAAAGAAGTTTGCACTAGTTGTAGTGTTGCTTAATACATCTCCCAAAAAATGTTCACTGGAATTACTCAAAAATTTTTCATCAAGTATAGTTACCGAGGTTCCTACTGTTGATATGGATTGAGGTTTTTTACTTGGTGCAGTAATGGTAATTATTGGAATTTCTTTAGAATAAATATTTGTTGAAAAAATTATTAACAGTACAAATGCTCTTAACAGCATAATTAACTCCTTATAAATCTAAACTTGAAGTTTAGAAATTAAATTTATGCCGTTGTATAATTAAGTAGAACTAGACTTTTCCTGGCCATCATTCAACAGCGGACTATATCGGGTGGCACTCGGACTTTATAATAAAATTATATTTAATATATTACCGTTGCAGGAACAGCTAATGATTTTCACACTATTTCCCACCAAGATTCGATACACTAAGAAAATATACAATCATAAATTTTTGTCAATAAAATTGTTCAAATATTGAACATTAGAACAAATTTTAGCTTCAATCTAAAATTATTTATTTATAAATTTTAAAAAAAGTATTAAAAACTTAATGGTTTATTAAAATACAACCTTAAACAATGACAAAATATCTTAAAGTTTTGTGTACGAGAGAACAAATTACAATGCTTGTTTTTTTATTATTTGGTTCTTTAGCAACGGTAATATTTGAATTTATAAGTATAGGTTCTATACCAATTTTTACGACAATTATAATAAATCAACAAAGTGAGAGTCAATTATTCAAAATAATAGATTTTAATTTTTTAAAAAATTTTTCTCAAGAAGAAATTATTATATATGGATCTCTTTGTTTGGGTTTAATTTTTTTGTTAAAAAATATTTTACTATCAGGTTTAATTTATTTTGAAGGAAAACTAGTCAGATCTATAAGGATTTATTTAGGAGAGAAATTATTTAAAAAATATTTATTTAAAAATTATAAATTTCATCTAAAAACAAACCCTTCTATATTGCTTAGGAATGTATCTGCTGAAGTAAGTCAAACATCATCTGTGATCTTAAGTTGTCTTAAGTTGGTAAGGGAGTTACTAGTCTTAATTGCTATTTTTTCTTTATTGTTAATGAGTAGTTTTTTAATAACAATATCAATCTTCTTTTTTTTAACTTTTATTGTGACAATATTTTTTGTTTTCACAAAAAGGATTCTTGAAAAAAACAGCAGATTGATTCAATCAATCAATGCCTCTCAAATACAGCATATAACTCAGAGTTTTAATGCGATAAAAGAAATTAAAATATTAAATAAAGAAAACTTTGTAAACACAATTGCTGTTAAAAATATGGTTAAATTTGAAAATCCATTTCTTATAAATTTTTTTTTAACATCTTTGCCAAGGCCATTCTTAGAAGTTTTAGTTATTTTATCTTTAATTCTAATATCAATTTTAATAACAGGTTCTAATCAATCAATAATATCTTTGATACCAATTTTATCTCTTTTTACCGTATCAGCAGTTAGATTAATACCATCGTTTAATTCAATATCAACTGCACTTGCAAATATTAAGAGTTTAAGACCATCTTATAAACTTGTATATTCAAATTTAGTTGATGATAAAGACACAGATAAGATATCAGATATAAATTTTAATAATACAAATCTTAGTTTTCAAAATAAGATAGTTTTTAAAGATGTTTCTTTTACTTATGAGAATAAAAATTCATCAGTTTTAAAAAATGTAAATTTAGAAATAATTAAAGGCTCTAACCTAGGAATATCTGGAAAATCTGGTTCTGGAAAAAGTACTTTAATAAACTTATTAATAGGACTTCTTCAACCAGACAAAGGGTTCGTTTGTTTTGACGATAAGGATATAAAAGATAATGTTAGAAAATTACAAAGTTTAATTAGTTATGTACCTCAGGATATCTATCTTTTAGATGACACGATTAAGAAAAATATTGCTATTGGAGAAGACGAAGATCAGATTGATTACCATAGATTAGATATTGCAATTAATTCTGCGGAATTAAAAGATTATATAGATAAACTCCCAGAAAAATTGGAGACTTTTGTTGGAAATAGGGGCGTAAGAATATCAGGAGGACAAAAACAGAGAATTGGGATCGCTAGAGCATTGTATCTAGAAAGAGATATTTTGATTTTAGATGAGGCTACTAATTCTTTGGATATTGAGAATGAAGAAAAAATTATGGACAATATAATTAATCAATATCAATCTAAAACGATAATTTGTATTGCACATAGCAATAAAGTATTGGAAAAATTTGATAATATACTATCTTTAAATAACGGCAGGACATATTTAGTTAAGAACTAAGAGAGTGAGTAAATAAATTTTAGTAATTTATCTTTAGTAGTACCAAGATTTTTAATATTTCTTCTTATATCGCTTATATTTCTCTTATAGATATTTCTTTTTTTTT
>CENU01162688.1_pt1 | contig 26712 bp, 26 predicted proteins | sample 361331 | NCBI WGS metagenome assembly CENU01 (sample SAMEA2619766, study PRJEB7988) | marine metagenome | isolation source: saline water (ENVO:00002010), including | reverse complement strand
TTGGCAGGAGGCCGTCTGCCTTTACTCCCGAGACCTGGTGGTATGGACGGTAGGGGAGCCACTGGTTTCCATAAGAGGGGGCCATTCCCGTCTGGACGGTTCCTTAAGCAGTGTCGATATCCACAGCATTATTGCCTGCGACGGAAGAGTGGTTTCAAAGGATGCACATGTGCCTCCCCTGACGAATCAGGCGCTCTTCAAACGTGATCGTAATCTATGCCTCTACTGCGGTAAGAATCATACCGATATGGAGTTGACCCGAGACCACGTGGTGCCTGTCTCTCGCGGCGGCTCGGACCACTGGGAGAACGTTGTTTCCTGCTGTCGGCGCTGTAATCACTTCAAGGGTAACCGTTTGCTGGAAGAGATATCCCTTCAGCTCCTGGCGCTTCCCTATGTCCCCAACTTTGCCGAGTATCTGGCGCTGATCAACTCGGGAAGAATTTTGGGAGACCAGATGAATTTCTTGAGTAAGAGTTTTGGCGCGAACAGTCGCCTTTTACCGCATTAGCGCTTTACCGCGCTAGCGCACTGGTGCGCTAGCGGAAACCGCGAATAACGTCATGCTCGTGCAGCGCGTCGCGCTGCTGTAAGGCAAGTTCAGGCAGGAATCGCGCTCTGAGAGCCATCCCGAGACGAAATCGCCAGGCGCTTGTTAGAACCGGGGTCGTCATACGCCTGAGTTCTTCCCAGTATATTTTATGAAGCTTTTTACTGCGTACCCTTCGGAACTGTTCGTATGCCACCAGCGCGTCCGTGACATCCTCCTCGTAGTTTTCAAGCATTCGAGACAGCACCCAGGCATCCTCGATGCCCGTGTTGCCCATTTCTGGGAGCGCGCCCCGTTCTCCACGGGAATAGCTGTTGAGGTAGACGGTATCGCCTTGGAAAAAGTGATCTCGGATCTCCAGGGCGTCGGGCGGCAGGGCGCTAGCTTCGGATTTAGACTCAAACGCTTCATGTAGGCTTGGATGCCATTGGGCCACCGACCAGCCACGGCCCGCTAACGTAATGAAGTCAAAGTGCACCCCCTCGGGTAGGGATCGCTGCTGGATATATTGCCCCTCGCCCAGCCAGGTGACGTTCGCCTTTCGCAGTGAGTGGTTCTGGGTCATTGCCGAGGCATGAAGGTATGCAGGCTTTTCCGGTATCTTGCTTGCGTGGTCGTCGCAGACAAGGTTGAGGCCCGCATCGGTCTCATCCTGCTGCGACAGGTTTTGAGTCATGACATCGGGTTCTCCGATTTCTTGCTGCAGTGTGTGGCGTAGCGCCTGCTCGCTGCAGTTGACGAGAGCAGATCCGTATCGCTGGCGATAAAAGTCGCCAAGGGGCAGCTCGGCAAGCAGGTAGGCAGATCGTCCCAGGCGAATCTGGTCTCTGTCCGGCAGGAAACCAAAGCTTTCCAGCGGCGTCTGACACAGGGCGTTGACCACACGGCTGGCATTTGCGCCAAGACAGACTAGTGTTGGCCTAGGTATCGTCTGGTGCCGGCCAAGGCGCGAGATGTTTTCAAAGCCTGCAGCCCTGCAGGCTAGATGGGTGATATCTGCCGTTGAAGAATCGCCAATGATGGTAAGCGGATACATGAGTCGTGTGCTGAGCTACCGTCGCCGCCAGCGCGTTCCGTCGCGCGAATCCTCCAGCTCAATGCCTGCCTCAGCGAGGTCATCGCGGATTCGGTCAGCGCCCGCATAATCGCCGTCCGCGCGGGCCTGCCGGCGGGCCTCGATGAGCGCTTCTATTTGCTGGGCATCCAAACTGTCCTGGGCATCGCCGGCAGTAAAGTGCTCGTCTGGAGATTGGCCAAGCAAACCCAGCAACCAGCCCCCCGCAAGGAGCGCGCTTCGGGCCTGGTTTCGTGCCTCTTCGTCCTCGGCACGACGCAGCGCGGCCCCAAGTTCATGCATGGCCGCTAGGGCGCGCGGTGTATTGAGATCGTCTTTCAGCGCCGTTACGACGGATTGGGGATACGCTCCTAAAGCCAGGTTGGCATAGGCGCTGCTGGTCTCCTGATGATCCTTGCCCCTGAGGGATTGGTAGAGGCTATCTAAACTAGACTTGGCTTGAACCAGCAGATCCTCGGACCAAGCCAAGCTGGATCGGTATTGACCCGATAACAATGCGTAGCGCAGGGTCTCTCCCGAGTGTTTCTGAGACAGGGACCGTATCGTCATCACATTGCCTACGGATTTCGACATTTTTTCCGAACCCAGGGTTAACATGCCGTTATGCAGCCAATAGCGAACATAGTCCTTGCTAGCATTGGCGCAACGACTCTGGGCCGCTTCATTCTCGTGATGAGGAAAGGTCAGGTCCGCGCCTCCTCCGTGAATGTCGATGGTCTCTCCCAGGTGCTTCTTCACCATGGCTGAACACTCGATATGCCAGCCGGGGCGTCCCCGGCCCCAGGGGCTATCCCAACCGGGTTGTTCCGGGCTTGAGGGCTTCCAAAGGACAAAATCCTTGGGGTCTTTCTTGTAGTCGGCGACCTCGACTCGGGCACCGTCAACCATGTCCTCTAGGGACCTTTTCGAGAGGCTGCCGTATTCTGGGTCAGCGGGGACGTGAAAGAGCACGTGACCGGCGCTGACATAGGCAAATTCAGCATCGATCAGTTCATTGATCATCGACACGATCTCTTGGATATGGTGCGTGGCCAGAGGTATGACGTCTGCAGGAATAACGCCGAGGGTCTGAATATCCTGAAGATAGGCTTCGGTATAGCGGGCGGCGAGGTCCTTAATACTTTCCCCGCCCTCGGCGGCGGCGGCATTGATCTTATCGTCTATGTCTGTGATGTTGCTGACATAGGTAACGCGAGGATAAGCGCTACGCAGCAGGCGAGTTAGCGTATCAAAGACAACGGCCGGCCTGCCGTTTCCGATATGCACATAGCTGTAGACCGTCGGGCCACAGACATAAACACGCACATGATCCGGGTCCATGGGGATGAAGCGCTCTTTCTGACCTGAGAGCGTGTTGTGCAAATAGATGTCGGTCATTGTCCAGACGGCTGGCTCGGCAACGTTGGCTCTGAAATGATCTCGACCGAATCCCCCGTCACCTGCAGGTAAAAGCAGGTCTCCCTAAGGGTATGGCAAGCGGGCCCATGTTGTTCGACTTCGAGCAGCAACGCGTCCCCATCGCAGTCGATGCGCATGGACCGAAGATGCTGCACGTGTCCAGAGGTTTCCCCCTTTACCCAGAGCCGCTGGCGGCTTCGAGAGAAATAGGTGACTCGACCCGAGGCTAGCGTTTGGTCAATGGCGTCTCGGTTCATCCAGGCCAGCATCAAAACTTCTCGTGTTACCGCATCCTGAGCAATGGCTGGCACCAAGCCTTGGGCGTTGAAAGGCAGAGAGTCCAGCAGCGTATCCAGTGGAAGTTTGGTGCCCTTGGCGCTGGTTTCAAGCGTTTTAAGGTTGAGCATATCGATTTACTAAGAAACGGTAGACAGCACGCAGCGCCATGGCCTCACCGCCCTCTGGCCGCCCTGGGCGTGAGCGGGTGTTGAAGGCCATGACGTCGAAGTGTACCCAAGGCGTTTTGTCAATAAAACGTTGCAGGAAGAGGGCGGCCACCGAGGCGCCAGCATAAGATGATGGAGGGCTGTTGACCAGGTCCGCCACCTTGCTGGACAGCATATGCTCATAGCCTTGATGCAGGGGCAGAGGCCAAACCGGATCGTCCTCCTCCTGGCCAATGTGGTTGAGCTCTAGGGCAACGTCCTGACGGTTTGTAAACATCGCCGCGATTTCTGTGCCGACGGCTATCCGTGCGGCGCCGGTTAGGGTGGCGTAGTCGATGACCATTTCAGGCTGTTCAGCGCAGGCGATGGAGAGTGCATCACACAGCAAAAGGCGTCCTTCGGCATCAGTATTGTCAATCTCAACGGTCAATCCCTTATGGGTTGGCAGAACATCACCCGGCCGAAAGGCATCCGTGCCAATGCTGTTTTCCGCCACCGGGATCAGGGTGCGAAGGCGTATTGGCAGGGCTTGGGACATGATCAGATAACTCAGCCCCATCACCATGGCTGCTCCGCCCATATCCTTTTTCATCAGCCTCATGCTGCCGCCAGGTTTGAGGTTAAGGCCACCGCTGTCGAAGGTAATGCCCTTACCCACCAGGGTGATGGCCGGGTGATCCGGATTGCCCCAGGTGATGTCGAGCAGGCGAGGCGCATCCTTGGCCGCTCGTCCCACCGCATGAATGGCCCCGCATTCGTGATCCAGGAGCTCATCGCCCACTATAACGTCGATCTGAGCACCAAATTTATCGGCCAGAGCGCGTGCTTCCGCCTCCAGGTGGGTGGGTGCCATATCCTGGCTCGGCGTGTTGATGAGATCTCTGGCCAAGGTGGTTGCCATAACGGAATGCACGATTTCTCCCTGACGCTCTTCTGCAGCAAGCACCAAACGAGCAGGGTTTCTCTTGGCGGCCCGATAGCGATCAAAGTCATAACACCCAAGGCCCCAACCCAGTATTTGGAGGGGGGTAAGGTCATTGGTGCACCGATACAGGCCCTCAGGCAGAAGCCTGGGGAGGTGGCCAAGGCTCGAGAGATTGGACTCACCGTCCCAGCCAATCCACAGCTCGCTAGGCGATAGCCAGGCCATGTCGCCGGGCCTACCTTTGAACTGTTGGCGGTCGAACCATCGGCGGTCGGCGGAGTCTCGCAAGTCCGGCTTGGCACTAAATTCACGCTCAGTCACTAAGGTTAGGGTAGCTACCTCTTCGTCAGCGGAGGTCTCGCCCGCAAAGCCGGCCAGGTGTAGCGCTTCTGGATCAATCGTTTCTTGCATTTGACGTCATCTGCGGTGCGAATTCCAAGCATGATGCCTGAGTCGGGGAAGACACAACAACCATGGCTCTATATCTCTTTGAGCGGAATGCGTTCGCCTGCATCCGCGGTGAGGCCCAGATTGTTTTGTTCAAAGACTCGGTCAGCCCGGTAGCTAGAGCGAACCAGGGGGCCCGCGGCAACCTCCAGGAAGCCCAGCTTCAGTCCGTAGTCACGCAGCGCGGCAAAATCCTCTGGCGGCACCCACCGATTGACGGGGAGATGGTTCGGCGTTGGCCGCATGTACTGCCCAAGGGTCACGATATCAACGTCGTGGGCATACAGATCGCCCATGGCTTGCTTAACCTCCTGGTCGCTTTCTCCCAGTCCAAGCATCAGGCTCGATTTCGTAAGCACCTTGTCATTAGCCTTTTTTGCTGCGGCAAGGACTTCTAGGGTTTGATGATAACCCGCTCGGGGGTCTCTAACAGGATGGGTCAAGCGCTGTACGGTTTCTAAATTTTGGGCAAACACCTGAAGCCCTGAGTTGACCACTTTTTCCACCGCAGCAAGCCTGCCGGAGAAGTCAGGGGTAAGCGCTTCGATAATAATATCCGGACATTTTTTGCGTATGGCCCGGATGCATTGCGCGTAGTGATCTGCACCGCCGTCGGCGAGATCGTCACGGTCGACGGAGGTCAGAACAACGTAGTTCAGGTCCATCAGTTCGACCGATCGCGCCGCGTTTTCTGGCTCTTCAAGGTCCAGCCAGCCTTTGGGATTGCCCGTATCCACGGCACAAAATTGACAGGCTCGCGTGCAGGTTGCGCCCATAAGCATGATGGTCGCCGTGCCATGGTTCCAGCACTCACCAATATTTGGGCAGTGGGACTCTTCACAGACAGTGGCCAGGCGGTGTTCGCGAACGGTATCCCTAACCCTTTGGTAGCGCTCCCCGGCCCCGGGACGGACTCGGAGCCAGGGGGGCTTTCGCTCAATGGCATGGGCCGCATTTTGGGACGCCTTGACGCCATTTTTAATGGCCGAAAAGCCTTGGGGCGTAGAAAATTTTTCGCCGTTTTTAACCTGTTTCATGATTGTCATCGCTTTGAAACTGGAGGCTATGGAGGGTCGCATAAAGGCCCCCGGCAGCCAATAGCTCTTGATGCCCTCCGAGTTCGACAACGCGACCATTCTCTAAAACAAGAACACGATCAGCCTCCTGGATCGTCTGCAGCCGGTGGGCGATGATGATTGAGGTTCTACCTCGAGTAAGCTGCTCCAGGGCGTCCTGTATCAGGAGCTCGGTCTCGGTATCGATACTCGCCGTGGCTTCATCAAGGATTAGGATTTCCGGGTCGGCCGCTAGCACGCGTGCGAAGGCTAAAAGCTGTCGTTGGCCTTGGGAAAGATTCTGGCCACGCTCGGTCAGGGGCGTCTCATAGCCCAGGGGTAGGGATGAGATGAAGTCGTGAGCATTGACTGTTCTTGCGGCCTCAACGGCTCTTTCGAGGGTTATCTCTGGATTTCCCAGGGAAATATTGTCGTATATCGAACCTGAAAAAATATGGAAATCCTGAAGCACAACGCCAATGCGTCGGCGCAGGTCCTTGGTATGGATTTGGTTTAGATCGAATCCGTCCAGAAAAATTTGATTGTCTTCGATGTCATAGAACCGGCCCATCAGCCTGATAATGGTGCTCTTGCCCGATCCAGTGGGCCCTACGATGGCAAGCTTCTCACCGGCATGGATGCTAAAGGTGACGTCCTTCAAAACCGGCAGGTCCGGGTCATAGGCGAAGTTCAAGTTGTTGAACTTGACCTCGCCGCTCAGTCGAGTCGGTAGAGTGACCGGGTCGCTGGGTTCGTGAATGGCCTCATCCCAGTCGAGGGCCTGAAAAATCCTTTCGCCGCTAGCCATGGCCCTAAAGAGAACGTTGGTCTGTTCTCCCAGAACCACGATGGGGTGAAATAACATCCCGACGAATTGAGTAAAGAGCACCACCTCTCCCACGGTCATATTGACCTGCATTACCGAGCTGGCACCGTAGTAAAGGATCAACCCTACTGCGATCTGAGCGAGGCTTTCATTGAACGCGCCGTATAGCGTCTCCACCCGGGCAAGACGTTGCTCATAACCCCGATTTTCATCATTGATATCGGTATAGCGGTCAAGGTTGTATTGCTGTCGGTCAGAAATTTGAACAACCTGCAGTCCGGCAAGATTCTCCTGCAGGTTTTGATTCAGGGAGGACAGCGTCTGTCGGGCCTGACGAAAGAGAAGGCGCGTTTTGCGTCTGAAGTAATAGGTCACCACCGCCAGTACCGGGAGCGCCATCAGCAGTATGAGCGTCAGACGTACGTCGATAGCAAGCATGACGGCTAAGGCGACAAAGAAGGGCACAAACTCACCGATCAGCGCGCCCAGGCCTCGGAGCAGCTCAAAGAGGGCCTCAACATCATTGGTTACGCGGGTCATGATGCGACCCACGGCCACTCGGTCATAGAATGACGATGGGCGAGTTTCTAAGTGCCGAAAGAGGTCCAGTCGGAGGTCCCTTAGGCCATTAATCACGGGTCCAATAAGGGTCATTCGATGCGCATGCCCAGTGAAAGCGCTGGCGAGCAAGATCAGCCCATAAAGCACGCATGCGATGAAGAGTTCATGGGCGCCAAAGAAACTCGCCAGCCAGGTGTTGAGGTCGATTAGCCCGAAGTCTGGGCTGTCACTGCTGGACTCACCACGAATGATATGGTCGATGGCCACGAGAGAGATGATCATCGGCAACAGCACCTGCAGCGTGGATGCGATCAGCATCAGGACCGTACTGACCAGGAGCGTGGCCTTGTAGGGTGCAAGCCAGCGAAGCAGACGCTTGAGTAACTGAATGTTCAAGACTGCGCCGCTGATGTCTGCATCGAACATCGCGTAGTTGCGTTTGGCCTGGGGCTCTGAGTTCATGGCTGGATCGGTGCTTTCTTTCATGAGCCGGCTCGCAGGCGTTCCAGGTCATCCTCTTCGCCGCCCTCTCGCTGAACGCGCTCCAGCTCAGCATAGTAGCCTCCGCCGGCAACCAGCTGATCGTGCGTTCCGCTTTCGATGATGCGCCCTTCATCCATGACGAGAATACGATCTGCATGCCGGGCGGTGCTAATGCGATGAGACACCAGGATGGTGGTCTGTTCGGCTCGCAGGCGTTTAAGCTCTCCGAGGATGTGTTCTTCGGTTTCTGTATCAACGGCTGAAAAACAGTCGTCCAGAATCAGCACCGGCGCATTCCTGATGAGTCCTCTCGCTAGTGTAGCCCGCTGCTTCTGGCCGCCGGAAAGGGTGACTCCCCGCTCGCCAACCAGAGTGTCGAGCTGGTCCGGAAAGTTCTCGATAGTGTTCTTGAGGTCCGCTGACGTTGCGGCATCCCAAATTATGGCTAACGCACGATTGGGATCGTCGTAGGTCAAATTATCCTTGAGCGGTTCGGCAAAGAGGAAGGGATCCTGTGGGACCATGGCGACCTGTTCGCGGAGTACCGCCAAGGGAAAATCCGCCACATTGCAGCGATCCAGTTGGACAGAGCCAGGGGGTGGATCTAGCAGCCTGACTAACTGCTTCAGGAGCGTTGTTTTGCCGCTGCCCACTCTTCCCATGATCGCCACGCTCTCGCCTTTGGCGACTGAAAAGGAGATGCCGTCGAGGGCGGGGATATCGCTGCCTGCATAGGTATAGCTGAGGTCGGTGACATCAATACGCCCCTTGATCTGCTCCGGGGCCGAAGATTTTGGGGCATCGATGATTTCTTCTGGACGGTCGAAGACTTCGAAGAGTCGGCGGCTGGCAACGCCTGCGCGCTGGAAGAGATTGACAATAAAGCCAGCGACTTTGAAGGGCTGAACGACCATGTTGACGAACATAAAAAAGGCAACGAAGTCACCAATTAGCAGGGTGCCGTTGAGAACCTGTTGTCCGCCATAGCCAAGAATGGTCAGTGAGCAGATTGCGGCTAAGGTTGGCAACCAGGCGGCCATAGAGGAATTGATCTGTCCTTGCCGATAGAAAATGTCTGCATAGGACTGGTTGGCTTCCCCAAAGCGACGAACTTCGTTCTCCTCCTGCACCATGGCTTGAATGGTCCTGATGCCAGACAGGTTTTCCTGAGTCGTGGTGCCTAAATCGGAGAGCCGCTCCTGTACCTGAGCGGATGCTTTTCCCATGGCCACGGCGGAACGCGTCGCATAGAGATAAATGATGGGCAGCGGAGGCAGCAGCAAAAGCGTCAGCATTGGCGAGTAGTAGAGCATAAACCCAAAGCCCACCAGAGTGGCGTAAACCATGATGATAAGGAGGACCGTGCCGCCAGAAATAAGCCGCTGAATGAGCGAGATATCCGCAACTGCGCGGGTCATCATGTCGCCAATGCTGTATTTCGAGAAAAATTCCGAACCCTGTCGCTGTAGATCAGAAAACAGACGCTGACGGAGGTTGAAGGAAATTTTCAGCGCGACCCGGCGCACGCTAAAGCGGGCAAAGCTAATCGCCCAGTAACGGACTATCACCACGAGGATGATGATGGATACCTCGTTGCTGATGTCGAAGTTGCCCTCAGCCATTTTGTTGATTGCTAAGGCGGTCTGCACGGGCACCATGGCCTCTAGAATTCTGGCTAAGCCAAAGGCGCCGATGCCGGAGAATAGGCCGACTTTATAGGGGGTCACAAAGGGGCGCAGGCGCCACAGGGAGGCCAGCAAACGTAGCGGTTTGCTTTGAGCGGACGCCGCCGCTGCAGTGGGCTTAGAAGTCTGCATTATTGGGCACGCGTGGGAATGGGATGGCGTCTCTGATGTTTTCCATGCCGGTGATGTAAAGCACCAGGCGCTCTAGGCCAAGACCAAATCCTGCATGGGGTACGGTGCCATAGCGCCGCAGGTCCCGGTACCACCAGAGTTCGTCTTTCAATGTGCTGTGCATGCGTTGATCTAAAATGTCTAGGCGCTCTTCACGCTGACTCCCGCCAATGATTTCGCCAACGCCAGGCACCAATACGTCCATGGCAGCAACGGTCCGTTGATCATCATTCAAGCGCATATAGAAGGCCTTGATCTCCCTTGGATAGTCGGTCACAACCACGGGGCCCTTGATGACCTGCTCACTGATGAAGCGCTCGTGTTCAGACTGAAGGTCCGCGCCCCACTTAACGGGAAATTCGAAGGCTTGGTCGCTGTCTTCTAGCAGCTTGACGGCTTCGCTATAGGTCATGTGCACAAAGGGCGTGTTGACCACACCCTGGAGCTTATCCAGCAGATTGGGTGCCACGCGATCGGCCAAGAACGTGAGGTCATCGCCGCAGGTCTCTAGCATGTAGCCAATAATGTGGCGCAGAAAGTCCTCCGCTAGGGCTGCATTATCTTTCAGAGTTGCGAAGGCCACCTCTGGCTCGATCATCCAAAACTCGGCTAGGTGACGAGAGGTATTTGAATTCTCAGCGCGAAAGGTGGGTCCAAAGCTGTAGACCTTGCCGAGGGCGCAGGCATAGCTTTCGAGATTCAGCTGACCGGAGACAGTCAAAAACGTCTCGGTGCCAAAAAAGTCCGCTTCATAATCGAGTTTGGCCTCTTGGGCCTCGTTGGCCTGATGTAGGCGATCCAGAGTGGACACTCTGAAGAGCTCGCCCGCTCCTTCGCAGTCGCTGGCCGTAATTATGGGTGTATTTACCCAATAAAAATTTTCCCGATTGAAGTAATCGTGAACCGCAAACGTCAGCTTGTGCCTGATTCGGGCGATGGCACCAAAGGTATTGGTTCTTGGGCGCAAGTGAGCAACAGACCTGAGAAACTCATAGGTATGCTGTTTTTTACTGATCGGGTAGCTCTCCGGATCGTCCACTGAGCCCAAAATTTTGACCCTGGTCGCCTGTATTTCTCGGTCTTGGTCGCGACCATCCGTTGCGACTAGGCGGCCAAGAATTTCAACCGAACAGCCAGTAGACGCCTGGGTTATTGCGTCGTAGTTTTCAAGCTTGTCGTCCGCTATGGCTTGAATCGTTTGCAGGCAGGAGCCATCGTAAACCTGTAGAAAGGAGAATCCGCCCTTAGATGATCGTCTCGAGCGAAGCCACCCGCGAACCGCAACATCGTCACCAAACGGTATGCTTAGGTTGAGTAGATCGTTGACGGTTTGATACGTGGAAGAATCCTGATCGATCTGCGATGGGTCGCTCATGGTGGGTCGGGGTACAAAAGAGAACATTATAAGTCAAATAGCGTTGATTTTCCGTCAACGTGCGCCCCGTCGCGCATTCCATTTTGCGGGTCAATCGATGGCGCGAATCTGGCTAATGTCCACATTTGCATTGAATGGGCTGCGCTGTGCGATTGCCTCCATATCCTGGCTGACATGGGCGCGCTCCTCTTTCAGGAATCGGGCGACGGCTTCGGAAAAGCCTTGGTCTTTGATCCAGTGCGCGCTTAGTGTGGGCTTGGGCAAATAGCCGCGGATGACCTTGTGGCCGCCCTGGGCGCCTGCTTCTACGTGTTTCAGTCCATGGGCGATGGCGTAGTCAATGGCTTGGTAGTAACACACCTCGAAGTGTAGAAAACGGTGATCCTCGATACAGCCCCAGTTGCGCCCAAACAGGGTGTCGCCCCCCACAAAGTTCAGGGCGCCTGCAATGTAGCGACCCTGCCGCTTGGCTAAAATCAGCAGGACGTCGTTAGCCATGCGTTCGCTGATCAACGTGAAAAACTGCCGCGTAAGGTACGGGCTGCCCCATTTTCGTGTGCCGGTATCCAGGTAAAACTGGTAGAAGGCATCCCAATGGGCTTCGGAAATCTCCGCCCCCCGGCACCATTCAATGTCTATATCCGCTTGAATCGCCTCTCTTCTCTCCCGACGAAGGTTTTTGCGTTTCTTCGAGGAAAGGTCTGCAAGGAAGGCGTCGAAAGTGTCATAGCCCGGGTTGTGCCAATGAAACTGCTGATCCATGCGCGTCAAGAATCCCATTCGTTCTGCGATGTCCCATTGTTCGGGCTGCATAAAGGTCATGTGTAGGGAGCTGACGTCCACTTGATCTGCGACCTCTAAGCACGCGCTGAGGAGAAGTTCGTAATTTGCATCATTGGGCTCCAGGCAGAGTAAGCGAGGCCCCGTAGCGGGGGTGAAGGGAATGCTTGCCTGAAGCTTCGGATAGTATTGACCGCCAGCCCGGTGCCAGGCGTCGGCCCAGGCGTAGTCGAAGACGTACTCCCCTTGGGAGTGACTCTTGAGATACATGGGGACAACGCCGACCAGTGTTGAATCACGTTCCACCGCCAGATGAAAGGGCTGCCATCCGGTTTCTTGACACGCGCTGTTGCTGTCTTCCAGGGCACTCAAGAACGCATAGGAGGTGAACGGGTTGTAGGCTCCACTGCCTGTCGCGCAGGCGTCCCAGCTCTCAGGGTCGAGGTCGCTGATGCGTCGTAAAATTTTTACCGTACTGTCGGGCAAGGTAGGCCTCATTTATCGCGTAGCCAACGGATGGTGGGGCGTAGGCTGTGGTGGAGCATTCGAGAGAATAGTGCAAGTGTTCACTTCAAGGTAGCGCAACAAGCTGGACGAAAGGCTGCTGGCCGGCCCTTGACGTCCAGAGACCCGATCCCAAGCTAGAAAATACCCATCTCGATGCCTGCGGCCATAGCGGCTCCGAGGTCGTGGCAGCTTTGAAGGTGCTCGGGTGTTGGGGCGCCTCTGCAAATTATCGGCTCCTGTACAGGAACCAGCGGGTAGCCATTGGCGATGCGGGTAATAGAGCGAACGGCACCAGTGCCGTCATTGCCAGCACTGACCACCAACGCATAGGGCAGGGGTGACAGCCTGCCCTCGACCTCATAAAAAGTGCGGTCCCAAAAGTCCTTCAACGCGCCAGCCATGTAGCCAAAATTTTCCGGAGTGCCAATGATCAGGCCATGAGCCCATAACAAATCGTCCGGGCCCGCCTCCCTGGCGCTGAGATGGCGGAGCGATAGCGCAGAGGTCTTTGTGCCGGCTACGCCCTGACAGACGGAATCTATGAGTTGCCTGGTATTGCCGGTCTTCGAGTGATGGACGATTAACAGGTTTTTCAAAGCTTCGGCCGAAGGTCGCGAACCCTCATCTTAAACCACTCCATCCTGGCTCGACAGATGGCCTCCCCGGTCAGCGAGATTGGGAGCAGATGCCAGGGTGTTAGAGGCCAGCAGAATTGGTTTTGTACAACTTCAAAGTGTCACAATTGGTAACAAAATAGTTGACTCTGCCAGGCGCATCAAGCACATTCGGTCGGCCGTGATGAACGGAAACTGCCGATTTTTCAGCGCTAATAGGCAATTCTCGAAAGAAATAACGGTATTGCTGCCCTTGATGACAAGACGAAGCCAAGTCGAAGTTAAGTCGAAACCAAGCTTGAGCCAAGCTCGGTGGGCGTCAGAGTAAGTGGACAATGAAGGGTAGGGAAAGGCCATGCTGAAACAACCTTTAAGAGGTCAGAGGCAGGCCAGCGAGGTGCGAGCTTGAGGAGAGAAAAATAGTATGCGCTTATGTAACGCAGTCGTAGCGGTGTTACTGTTGGCCCTGACAGTGCTTCAGCTCTTTATCCCGAAGATGCCGGTTTTAGCCATCGTATACGCTGCCGGGGCTCTCTTAGCAGGCATAAGCCTGAGCGGCAACCTAAGCCTCAGATGGGCTCGAGTCCTGGCGGGATTAACCGTGGTGGTCATGTTCTTCTTTTTTGCCGCCTTTTTTCGCTTTGTAGAGAGCTTCCATGACCAGTGGTACACCGGCGGTATGGCTCTCGATTCCGTAGGGATGTTCCTGTCTGCCTTTGCCATGATTCCCGTGCTCTCCGTCTACAGCTGTCGGATGAAGGCGGAACCTGTGGAGGAGACCCAAGGTAAGGATGCGCCGGCCGTCGGGATACCCTCAAGGAGCGGCGGCTCCCTAGCTGATTCGAGATAGCTGGCCTCGTTTGTCGACCGCTAGGCGACCGACGGCGACCGCGTTTCTTAACAGGCTCGGCGTGGGCGCAATTCTGAACAAGTCCCCGTTCTTGCCAACCAACTGTCTTTTTACGCCACACCGTTTGGCGAGAGCGGCATTTTCTTCCATATGAGGTAACTCGCCATGCACCGGGATCGCGAGTTCCGGCTGCATGAAGGTATACAGGCTAGCAAGCTCCTCTGCGTTGGGGTGCCCAGACGCGTGAATCGCCTTGTTACTCCCCTCAGCCACCACAACGCGCACGCCGTGCGCGCTAAAGCCCGTGATGAGGCGCTGGATTTTTGCCTCATTACCGGGAATCGCCTTGGCACTAAAAATAACGGTATCGCCAGGGTCCAGTTCTACGAGCGGGTGCGTATTCGCGGCGAGCCGCGTCAGTGCAGCGCCGGGCTCGCCCTGACTGCCCGTGGTCACCATCATGACCTCGGATGGCGGCAAATAGCCGATATCTTTCGCAGGTATGGGGTCGAAGTCTTCAGTTAAATAGCCTGCTGATTTTGCCGCGATAACCATACTGTCCAGAGAGCGTCCCAATAAACAGAGGTAGCGTCCGCTGTTTTTTGCCACCCTGCCCAGGGTTTGAAGGCGGGCGATATTGCTCGCAAAACAACCCACCGCAACGCGTCCAGAAGCCTCTTTAACGTGATCCAGAAGTCCGCTCTCAAGATCAGCCTCCGAAACCGAGTGTCCCCCCTGGAGGGCATTTGTCGAATCGCAGACCAGCGCATTGACAGCGGGTTCTCTGAACCCCTGCCATGACGTGATGTCAAAACCATCCCCTACGACGGGTTGGGCATCAATTTTCCAGTCCGCCGTGTGCAAAATGCGCCCGACGCTGGTTTCGATAAGCAGAGCATGGGTTTCAGGGGTGGAGTGAGTGATTGGAAGCCAGTGGACATGAAAGGGCCCGAGGGTCTGAGACGAGGCCAGGGGCACCTCGACCACGCGTGCCTGGCAGCCTCGTTCTCGAAGCTTTGGGCGCAGCACGCGAGCCGTGAAGGGCGTGGTGAAGATGGTAGCGTTCAAGGCAGCAGCAAGGTAGGGCAGCGCCCCGATATGATCTAAGTGTGCGTGAGTGATGATGATGCCCACCAACTTTTCGGCGCGCTCTGTGATAAAGCTTGGGTCCGGCATCTGAATCTGGTTGCCGGCCACGGTATCCTCGAAGGTGATGCCACAGTCTACCATCAGCCACCGGTCGTCGGTGCCAAATAAATTGAGGTTCATCCCGATCTCGCCGCAGCCGCCCAGGGGGAGAAACCACAAATCCTCCGGCCCTGGCGTCATTGTTTTTGCATATCCATCATCCAGTGGGCTGCCAGCATGCTTATCGTGCCAGCAGGGGGCAACGAGGGACGGACAGAGGTGTGTCCCGTCATTACTCTCCCGGGAGGTCGGTCCCAGGAAGGGGGGTATGACATACTTCCGGCATGTTGCACCTCAGTCTCCATTTTTTAGTGCCGGCGCTGCTCGCTGCTTGTTTTCCTGCGTCGCGACGGGGTCCGGTATTTGTTTGGTTGATGTTGGGCATGCTGATCGATTTAGACCATCTTCTAGCAGACCCGATCTATGATCCAGAACGCTGTAGCATCGGTTTTCATCCTCTGCATACAACCTGGCCGATCCTGGGTTATTTGTCACTGCTTGCATGGCAGCGTACCCGCATACTGGGGGTTGGCTTGGTCATCCATATATCGTTAGACGCAATAGATTGCCTGTAAGGCTAGGACACGCTGGACGCTAGCTGTCGGGCCAGGTAGCCATGATGGATTCCACACGCGCTCTCAGACGATTGTAGGCATCGATTTCTTGCTGCCCGTCCCAGAATTCAGGGTCACTGAGCTCGTCAAGACACTCTGAAAGGACAATAATCTCTTGCCCGCTCAAGCCCAAGAAGTCGTAAGTATCCGGTGGCATCTTAAAGTCTTTTCATTTTTCTTATAGTGGAGCGCAATGGAGGAAGTTTACAGTAGGTTCTAGATTTGTCCAGATTCTCAAGCCGCCACATCGCTCCGCCCCACGACCGGACGATAGACGAATGACCAGCGATAGGCATGTCAATGAGACCCAGAAGCCAAGGCTGGGCGCTATCCTAGTCTGGACAGCGAATATTCGGTGAGATCAGCCATGGCCTCGCTATAGGCGTTTGGCGTCAGGCGCTGAAGGTGGGCGATGGCTGTCTCGCCCGCGCTGGCCGCAGCGTCCTTGGTATAGCTCAGGGCGCCGGTCTCGTTGACGATTTGTCTAATCGTTGGCAGGTGGTCTGACGAACGTTGCGCGATGGCTTCCCGGATGATCTTTTGTTGGCTGTTTGATCCCATTCGCAGGGCCTGTATGACGGGTAGCGTCAGTTTGCCCTCCGCCAGGTCGTCACCGGGATTCTTACCCATGGTTGCTGTATCCCCCATATAGTCTAGCCAGTCGTCAATGAGTTGATAAGCCGTTCCGAAGTGGAGACCGAACATGCGCATGGCTTCCAGTTGGGCGTCATTGCTGGTGCTGCGCTCGCCGTAGGCCAGCAGCGCACCCGTATGAGTAGCAGCCTCAAAAAGGAGAGCGGTCTTGCAGCGAATCACTTCCCTATATTGGTTTTCGTCGATGTCGGCGTTGCCCACATTCGCCAGTTGCATAACCTCACCCTCAGCGATTGCATTGGTAGCGTTGGAGAGGACGCCCATAATCGGCATGCTGCCCAGCTCAACCATAAGCTGGAAGGCCCGGCTATAGAGAAAATCACCCACCAGTACGCTAGGCGCGTTACCCCAGGCCGCATTTGCTGTGGTTTTGCCCCTGCGCAACATTGAGTGATCCACTACGTCATCGTGCAGGAGGGTTGCCGTATGCAGGAATTCGATGATCGCCGCCAGGGAGATATGATTGCTACCCGTATAGCCCAGGGCCTTGCTGCTGAGTAGCACCAGCATAGGTCGCAACCGCTTGCCTCCGCTCTCCAGAATATAACGGCCAATTTCTTCGACCAAATCGACATCCGAGGTCAGTCTGGTCGGGATGAGGCGATTGACCGCAGAGAAGTCATCCTTCACCAGACGGTAGATGGATTCCAGGGAGGGGGGTTGGCTAGGAATGTTTAAGCCTGGTTTTCTGGATGTAGAGGTAACGCTCATATGCCTTGTACGATCTTCTTGCGGGATTCCCTTGTCGTCGAGGCAATCAGTGAAGCCTCGGTTGGTGATGTCGCTTGGGTAGTCAATACGCGCCGGTCATGTGCCTGCGCGAGCGCCCAGAGTATAACCACTAAGGTGCTGCCGTGTCGCCAGCAGTGACGGTGACCTGCGGTGAAATTCCTGTTTGTGCGCCTGGTGCCTTTTTCGGTGTTTGGGCCGCGTATGCCATTGTAATCCAGGGTCTTAGCCCATAGAATTACGCGCCTTTTACGAGGGGCAAGCGGCCCGTACCGTCGGGCGTCGGCGTGGTCAGATCAGGAGTTAAGCGGATGTTTGCAGTATTTCAAAGCGGCGGAAAGCAGCATCGCGTCAGCGAAGGGGACGTGATCAAACTAGAAATGCTAAATGGCGATCCCGGCGAGGAGGTCGTCTTTGATAAAGTTCTGCTGGTCGCTGACGGAGACGATGTAAATGTCGGTGCGCCCTTTGTTGAGGCAGGGCGAGTGACCGCTGAGGTGGTTCGGACTGACCGGGGCAAGAAAGTTCGCATTATCAAGTTCAAGCGCCGTAAGGACTACCTTAAGCGCCAAGGGCATAGACAGTGGTTTACCGAAGTAAAAATCACGGGGATAAGCGCGTAGCGAGATCGTCGGAAATAGACCAGACGGCGACATGATCGTTTGTTGGTCCAGAAAAAGAGGCAGGCATGGCACATAAGAAAGCAGGCGGAAGTACCAGGAACGGGCGAGATTCGGAATCGAAACGCCTGGGTATTAAGAAGTACGGTGGCCAGGAGGTTATCGCTGGCAATATAATCGTTCGCCAGCGGGGAACGAAATTTCATCCTGGGGAAAATGTTGGCTGCGGCCGCGATCACACACTGTTCGCCAAGGCAGCTGGTCGTGTGGAGTTTTCAGTTCGTGGTAGGCTGCGACGCAAGACGGTGAGTATCGTCTCGAGCTAAAAGCGGCTTCCCGCCGGGATGACGAACTAAAAAACCCCGCCCTGGCGGGGTTTTTTGTATCTAGGAGACGATCCTATGCAGTTCATTGATGAGGCGACTATTCGTGTCCAGGCGGGGAAGGGGGGTAACGGCTGCCTGAGTTTTCGTCGTGAGAAGTATGTCGAACGGGGTGGCCCAGATGGCGGGAATGGTGGTGAGGGGGGCGATGTCCTCCTGGTAGCGGATGAAGCGCTCAATACTCTAATCGACTTCCGCTTTCAGCCTGCCTATCAAGCGCAGAACGGTCAGGGTGGTGGCAGCCGTAACAAGACTGGGGCGGGTGGTTCTGCGATCCGAGTCAAGGTCCCCGTGGGAACCACCGTGGTCGACGAGGAAACCCAGGAGGTTGTTGGCGATCTCCGGGACGCCCAGGACGAGCTCTTAGTCGCTCAGGGCGGCAGTCGAGGGTTGGGTAATGCAGCCTTCAAGTCCAGCACCAATCGATCGCCGCGCAAGACCACGCCAGGAAAGCCCGGGGACGTGCGACGGTTGCGCCTCCAGCTCAGGTTGATGGCCGATGTGGGCCTTCTGGGGTTGCCCAACGCCGGCAAATCCACGCTCATCGGGCAGGTTTCCGCAGCGAATCCAAAGGTTGCCGATTACCCCTTTACGACCCTCGTGCCCAGTTTGGGCGTGGTTCGTATCGCCGCAGACGCAAGTTTCGTGATGGCGGACATACCCGGTCTGATCGCTGGTGCGGCGGACGGTGCGGGGCTTGGGGCTCAATTTTTACGGCACCTGTCGCGCACCCGTATTCTGCTGCATGTGGTGGACGTTTTGCCCGAAGATGGCAGCGACCCCATTGAAAACGCTCTGGCCATTGAGCAAGAGTTGGCTCAGTACAGTGATGCATTGAGCGAGCGTCCTACTTGGTTGGCACTGTCCAAGGTCGATCAGATTGATGCCGATACCTTGGTCTGGCTGCAGGGGGAAATGCGCGAGATGTTTCCCGATCGGCCGGTTCATGCAATTTCCGCTCTGGGCGATATTGGATTAGAGACGTTGATGGCTGAGCTGATGTCTTTCCTGACCGAGCAGCGATTGCTTGCACAGGAGGATGCGGAATTTGCCACTTACCTTGCCCAACTGGAGGAGAGAATCAGCGCTGATGTATTCGCCCACTCGGAGAAAATGCGGGCGCGGCGTCAGCCAGCGATGGCGGATGATCCCGATCAGGACCTGGATGACCAGGAAGATGACGTGGATCTTGGGGACGGCGCGGTAGAGGTGATCTATGTTCGAGAGTGAGGGCGAAGGGGCAGGCAGAAAGCGCCTCGCCGATGCTCGTCGGGTGGTGGTCAAGGTGGGGAGTTCCCTGCTCACAAGCCTTGATTCAGGACTGGAGACTTCTCGAATTGAGTCCTATTGCCAGCAAATCGGCAGGCTGCTAGAGACGGGCCGAGAGGTGATTCTGGTTACCTCTGGGTCCATTGCCGAAGGCTGCAAGCGATTGGGCTGGGCGCGACGTCCAGCGGAAGTCCATCTGCTTCAGGCCGCCGCTGCGGTAGGACAAATGGGATTGATACAGGTCTACGAGCAGGCGCTAAGGAGTTTGAACACTGGGTCGGCCATGGTAATGCTCACCCATGAGGACCTCGCTGACCGCCAGCGATATTTGAACGCCAGAGCCACCCTTGGTGCGTTGCTGCGAATGGGCGTCGTGCCCATCATCAATGAGAACGACACCGTGGCAACGGACGAAATCCGATTTGGTGACAACGATACGCTGGGAGCGCTCGTTGCGAACCTGGTGGAGGCCGACGCGCTGATTATTCTAACGGACGTCGCGGGTCTGCTTGATGGAGACCCCAGGGTAAATCCAGCAGCGAACGTGATTTCCTCCGCGGGTGCCATGGATGCCACGCTGGATCAAATGGCTGGCGGGAGCACTGGGGGCTTGGGGCGCGGCGGCATGGTGACCAAGGTTCGCGCTGCTCGGCTGGCCGCGCGATCTGGCGCGCATACGGTGATTGCATCAGGGCATGAACCTCGGATCCTCGAGCGCCTGATCGAGGGCGAGGTGATCGGTACCTGCCTGACTGCGGAACTCAATCCACTGGCTGCTCGAAAGCGTTGGATTGCCGGGCAGCTGCGCGCCCGAGGTGACCTAGTGCTGGATGCCGGTGCGGTGGTCGCTATTCAAGAGCGAGGCGTGAGCCTTTTGGCTGTCGGTGTCAAAGGCGTGTCCGGCCAATTTAGAAGGGGCGATATGGTGAGGTGCCTGGATCAGAGCGGTGCCGTCGTGGCGCAGGGGCTGACTAACTACAGCAGCAGCGAGGTGTCGCTGGTTCGGGGCCTAAGCAGTGACGAATACGTCACCGTCCTGGAGCACGTGGCGGAGCCAGAGATCGTACACAGGGACAACCTAGTGCTAATGCAAGATGGCAGCTAGCCGCCGTTCATCCAGCCGAGGCGAGTTCCTTGACCTTCTTCGTCAGGCGGGACTTGTGCCGCGCGGCTTGGTTTTTGTGCATGATGCCCTTGGACACCATCTTGTCGATAATCGGTACTGCCGCGGTCAGGGCAGCACCGGCGGTCGCCGCATCTTTCTCTTCAATGGCTCCAACCACCCGTTTGATATAGGTTCTTACCATGGAGCGCTGGCTAGCATTCTGCGCACGGCGCTTTTCAGCCTGTCTGGCGCGCTTACGCGCTTGTGGACTATTAGCCAAGAAGGGTCTCCTAGAGACGAAAAAATCAGGGCGGGAAATATGCCGTTCGAGTGGGTAGATGTCAACAGAGATTCCTCCTAAATCCCAGCACAGCGCATCGGGAGACGCTGACGGTAAGGGTCATAGCATCAGCCGTCAGGGTGCCACGGTTGCCTTGATGACGCTTTTATCCCGCATTAGCGGCCTGTTGCGCGATATGGTGCTTGCATACCTCTTCGGCGCTTCCGCCGTGGCAGATATGTTCTTCGTCGCCTTCCGGATACCGAATTTCTTTCGTCGGCTATTCGCCGAAGGTGCGTTCAGTCAGGCTTTCGTACCTGTATTGATGCAGTTTAAGCTGCAGGGTCAGGGGGCTCTCGTCCTGTTCCTGGCGGATTTATCTGGGGTATTCGCCGCCTCCCTAGCGGTCTTTGTTGTCCTTGGCGTGGCCCTGGCACCCATGCTTACAGCGATTTTCGCGCCAGGATTCGTGGGAGATCCTCAGGCGTTCGCGCTGACTGCTGAGCTCGTTCGAATCATGTTTCCCTATCTGGGCTTCATTTCGCTGACCGCCTACGCGGGGGCACTCCTCAATGCGCATGGATATTTTGCCTTACCCGCCGTAACGCCAGTGCTGTTGAATGTTTGTCTCATTGCCGCTGCGCTTATTGCGCTAGACGATGGACTCGCGCTGACGCCCGTGGTGATTTTGGCGTGGGGCGTATTCGCCGCAGGTATCCTGCAGTGTCTGCTCCAACTGCCCCGGCTAAGCGCCTTAGGGTTGCTACCCAGACCTAGACTTAGCCTAAAGCACCCCGGCACCAGGCAAGTTGGCACGCTGCTGCTGCCGGCGATGTTCGCCGCCTCCGTGGGTCAGATTAATGCCTTGGTCAATACTGCTCTTGCGTCGACGTTGATTGGCGGCAGCATTTCTTGGCTCTATTACGCGGATCGGTTGCTTGAGCTTCCCGTTGGGCTGGTCGCCGTCGCCCTGGGTACGGTGCTGTTGCCCCACCTATCGCAAATGGCCGCTAGCGAGCGCACCCAGGCATTTCGCGCCACGTTGAATTGGGGGATTCACCTGGGTATGGCGTTGGGAGTGCCCGCCGCGGTGGCGCTGTGGCTGCTTGCCACGCCGCTGCTCGCCACGCTGTATATGAGTTTTACCGGCGGGGCGATGACGGCTCACGACATTGCGATGACGGCAGCTGCGCTAGTTTATTTTGCCGTTGCGCTGCCGGGCTTCGTCCTGGTTAAGATTCTTGCACCCGCCTTTTTTGCGCAGCATGACACCATGACCCCCTTCCGCTATGCCAGCGTGGCGGTGGCAGTGAATCTGGCGGTGGGTTTATCAACTTATTCCTGGATGGGGCATCTTGGGCTCGCGCTGGCCACAGCAGCATCTGCCTGGGTTCATGCGCTCTTACTGCTCTTTGGGCTATATCGCCGAAGTCTTTTCGTTCCAGACACGCAGCTGTTTCGTAGCCTCGCTCGGGTACTGCTCACCAGCGGTCTCCTGGCGGCAGGATTGGTCTTTCTGGCACCCAGTGACCAAGCCTGGATGATGATGCCATCCCTAGATCGTCTGCTGGGGGTCGTGGTCACCTGTGTGCTGGGTCTGCTTGGATACGGGTTGTTGCTCTTGCTTTTCGGTCTACGGCGACAGGATTTGATGCGTGATAATCGCCTTTAGCGGTGTCCCGGTGTTCAAGCAGATGCGCCATAAGCCTATAATCTGTCGATGGAAATAATAAATGGCCTGCACAATCTGCGCGAAGAACACCGAGGCTGTGTGCTGACGATCGGCAATTTCGACGGCGTCCATTTGGGCCACCAGGCATTATTGGACCAGCTTGCAGAGCGCGCCAAGAAATGGAATGTCCCAAGTGCGCTGATGACCTTTGAACCTCAACCTCGCGAGTTTTTCGCTGGTTCTCAACTACCCGCTCGGCTCACGCGCTTTCGCGAAAAGGTGCATTTGTTGAGACGAACCGCCCTGGATCGACTGATCTGCCTGCCCTTCAATAAGAAAACGGCTGCCATGCCGGCGGCATGGTTTGCTGATGATCTGATGCACCGCCTGCTCGGCGTGCGACACGTTGCGATCGGCGATGATTTTCGTTTTGGCAAGGGACGGGAGGGTGATTTTGAGCTGCTCGCGGCGGCCGGTAGGCAGCACGGCTATGATGTCAGCAGCCTGCCGACGATGATGCAGGGTGACCAACGCATCAGCAGCACCCTGATTCGGCAACTGCTGGGAGAGGGAGCCTTCGAGGCAGCCGCTGACCTGCTGGGTCATGAGTATTTCATCATGGGCCGCGTGGTGTACGGGCGTCAGCTTGGCCGCCAGCTTGATGCGCCCACGGCGAACGTGCGTCTTCAGCGATATCGAGCTGCTTTGGAAGGCGTCTATGCGGTGGTCGTAGAGGGGGTGGGGGACCGGGTGCGTCACGGGGTTGCAAACATTGGAATCCGGCCCACGGTGGATGGCAAGGAACCCCTACTCGAGGTTCATTTATTCGACTTCTCTGGGAACATTTATGGCCAGCTCATCAAAGTGACCTTTAAAAGCAAGCTGCGCGATGAACAGCGATTCGAGTCCATTGACGCTTTGAAAGCCCAAATCGATAGCGATATTCACAGCGCCAAAGATTGGTTCCAAGCCCAATGAATACGATGAGACCCAGCGAAGATCCAGGCGCTTCGGGGTTGTTGAGCCTGCGGGCACGCTGGCTTTGGTTGCTGATGGCGGTCTTTGTTTTTTTGCTCGACCAAGGCACCAAGGCCGTGGTGGTAAGTCAGCTCGCCTACGGAGATCGCGTTCAAATATATTCCTTTTTCGCCTGGGTACGCTGGCATAACGAGGGGGCTGCCTTTTCCTTTCTGGCCAATGCGGGCGGCTGGCAGCGTTGGTTTTTCGTATCGGTAGGCGTCGCTTTCTCGATTTATATTATTCGAGAGGTGCTCATTGCGCCCATTGAAAAACGACTTATGGGTTTGGTTTATGCGTTGATCCTGGGCGGGGCTCTGGGCAATCTGTACGATCGAGCGCTCAATGGCTATGTGGTGGACTTTATTCTCGTGCACTATCAGGGATATCATTTCCCAGCGTTCAACGTAGCTGATTCGGCGCTATTTTCTGGCATCGTGATTTGGATGCTCTTGCTCTTTTTTAGCAAGGAGCCACTCGAGCGCACATCTCACTGATAATCGAAGCGTTCCCGCACCGCGCTGGTGCATCCGAGACTAACTCCTGAGAAAAACTATGTCAGATCTGATCGCGTCCTCCAGCGGTAAGTTGGAAAAAATCATTGAAGGGTCGCGGGTGAGCCTACACTTTGCGCTGCTCATGCCCAACGGTGAGGAGATCGATACCACACGACGCGGCGCGCCGGCGTCCCTCGTCATTGGAGACGGTAATCTGCTGCCTGGGTTTGAGGCAGCGCTGATCGGTCTGTCCCAAGGGGACGATGTTCAGCTGTTGATTCCGGCCGAACAGGCGTTTGGTCCTCGTCAAGAAGCCAATGTCCGGGTGCTGTCGCGCTCGATGTTTGAACAGATTGACGGTGATGAACCTTTGGAGAGCGGGTTGGTGGTCTCCTTCCAGGCCCCTGATGGAGAGCTTCCTGGCGTCGTCATAGAGGTCTACGAGGAAAGCGTTAAAATTGACTTTAATCATCCGCTGAGCGGCCACGACATTACCTTCGACGTCTCCATCTTAGAGGTGGAGAACGGTCACGGGGAAGCCGAGGGCACGGACGCCGGACACTGAGCTGGATCGAGGGTCTGGGCACCGGTTAATTCTTCTCGTCGATAGGTCCGGCCAGCGCTGTTAATGACGATAGCGTGCTGAATGTGGCCCTCAGCACGCTGTTGGCAAAAGACAAAACGACCGTTCTGCCAATCCGTTAAGCCCGATGGAGTGAAGAGGAGATAGGGTCGGTTTCGAAAAGCTCGCCAAACGATACGAATCTGTTGGTGCAAGGGCGAGGTGGCACCCAGTAAGGACGTATCCTCGGTGGTCGCGATGTCGCCATCTTGATCCTGGAAAGCGATGGTGCCCTGGCTCCAGCTGTCCCTTGGGCCGCAACGAGGTGTCAGGCGGCCAGCCTCCAGTCGAGGTTGGCCAGGGCAAATGATGGTAAAGGTCGTTTCAGTCACGGCGCGCTGGCGGGCTTTGCGCAGTAGGGCGGAGAAGTTATCCATACCGGCTTCTAGCTCGCCTTGGGCAAGCAGGCGCGAAAACCCGCCCACGCTGAGGCGGGTTAAGGTGACCAGAATCACCAGCGTGATTAACAGTTCCATCAGAGTATGGGCTGCCGTCTTTGTCCTCCTGTAGCGGATCATCTCTAGAGTCTGGGCCCGCGATCAGTCGACCGCGAGGGCAAGGGTCTGATGGCCCTGGAAGACCGAACGGCGTTCCCCGTGCAGAGTTAGTCGACAAAGGGCAGCCAGCTAAAGCGGCCTTTCTTCTCCTCTTGAGCTTCCTTGGCTTCGGCCGCTGGGTCCGCTCCGGCGGCTGCGGCGTCTTTGTTCTCGATGGTCAGGGGCGCAGGCACTTCGGGTCGGTCCAGGAGGCCTAAAGTCATGATATTCGCCCATGAACGGTCCCGATTACGGATTCTTTCTTCCAGGACAAGGCGTCCTTGGCTATCGAAGTCACGGTAATCCGGGTGATTCAGAGCCAAGACCCTGAGCGCTCGATCCGCTTCCTCTTTCAGCCCAAGCTTCCAATTAGCCTCTACTAGCATCGCCAGGGCGTCGGGTCGGGCATGGGTATCCGCGTAGTTTTCGATCACAAATCGTGCTCGATTTGCAGCAGCCACATATCCCGATTTTCGCAGGTAGTAGTCCGCAACCACGAGTTCATGGCGCGCGAGAAGCTCACGAAGGTACAGCATGCGCTGGCGCGCATCGGGTGCGTATTGGCTGTCCGGGAACGTGTTGAGCATGATTGCGAACTCAGTATACGACTCATTCACTGGCCCCATATCACGCGCGGCGGGGTCAGCGTTGAAGAGGTCGTTAAACACGCCTTCCTCTATTCGGTAGGCGGCGAGGGCTTTGAGGTAATAGGCATAGTCGACGTTGGGGTGGCTTGGATGAAGACGAATGAATCGATCAGCGCCCGCTCGAGCGCCTGCTGAGTCAGCGGTCATGTAGCGAGCATAGACCAGTTCCAGCTGGGCTTGCTCGGCGAACCTGCCAAAGGGGAAGCGTGCTTCCAGCAGCTCTAGCTGCTCGATAGCGGCAGAAAAGTTTGAGCTTCGAAGGCCCCGCTGGGCCAGGCTATAGGCTCGCTCCTCGGTGGTGTTAATGGCCTCGATTTCAGCATCGCTGGCCCCCTCCTCGTCGTCATTGCCGAAAAATGGGATGCTGCTGCAGCCGGTAAGACTTAGCGCGATGATGAGAAGGCAGGCCGCGTTGACCTTGGCTGCAGAGTGCTGAATAAAAATAATGAATCCCCGAATCGATTAAGTGGCCCAGGCGTCGCCTGTCCTGGGTGTCGATATTCTTACCAATTTAGGTAGGGTTGCAACTGCTATGAATGCTTCTCTGACAGAAACGATTGAAAATCGCGTAGAGATTCCGCCCGATTTTGCCGGGTTGCGCCTGGATAAAGCGGCTGCCTTGCTCCTGCCAGAACATTCTCGGGCCGAGCTCACTCGGTGGATCAATGAAGGCGCTCTGACCCTTGATGGGAGCCAGGTCCGTCCAAGGACGAGGGTTCTTGGGGGAGAGACCCTGGCCCTGGGCGCACAGGTAGAGCAGCGGGAGGCTTGGCAGGCGGCGCAGTACATCGATTTTGATGTGCTTTTTGAAGACCAAGATGTATTGATCATCAACAAGCCTGCGGGTCTTGTGGTGCATCCCGGTGCGGGCAATGCCAGCGGGACCTTGGTCAATGGACTGCTGCACTATCGCCCCGGCTTAGGCGCCCTGCCGCGGGCGGGCATCGTGCATCGTCTGGACAAAGAAACCAGCGGCATCATGGTGGTTGCCGCCAGCGCTCAGGCGCATCGAGAGTTGACGGCCGCGATCGCCGAGCGCCGGATTGATCGACGCTATGTGGCGGTATGCGAAGGGGTGATGGTGGCGGGCCAAGATATAGATCAGCCTATCGGCAGGGATGCCAAGCTGCG
>CENU01090820.1_pt1 | contig 26874 bp, 29 predicted proteins | sample 361331 | NCBI WGS metagenome assembly CENU01 (sample SAMEA2619766, study PRJEB7988) | marine metagenome | isolation source: saline water (ENVO:00002010), including | reverse complement strand
TCAATTAATGTACACTTCAAACCTAAAATACCAGCCTCAAATACAGTAAAAAGACCAACGGGCCCAGCACCTATAACCAATATATCTGTTTTCATTTAACTCTCATACCTGGTTCTGCACCGTTATCAGGAGAAATCATAAAAACTTCTTCTCCACCTGGTCCTGCTGCTAAGATCATACCTTCAGAAAGCCCAAAACTCATTTGTCTTGGCTTTAGATTATTAACAAGTACTACTAGCTTATTTTCTAAATCTTCTAATTTGTATGCTTGCTTAATACCAGCAAAAACCGTTTTTTCTCCAAGTTCGCCTACATCCAATACTAATTTAATAAGCTTATTTGCTTCTGGAACTTCAACTGCATTTTTAACTCTGGCTATGCGCAGGTCAACTTTTGCAAAATCTTCAATATTTATTTCTTCCATTTATTCTAGTATTCCGTTAAATTCGGTTTTTTCAAGTCTTCTTATGAAGGGTTTAAATTTTTGCACTGACTTAATGTTATCTAAACCAAGATCTGAATAGTCTAATTTTTGTAAATTTAACATAGACAGTACTTCCGAAGTAATTTCTGGCATGAATGATTGTAATAAGATAGTTAAGTCCTTGAAAACATTTAAAGATTCCGAACAAACTATTAAACATTTTTCTTCTTCACCATTCTTTGCTTTATTCCAAGGTTCTTCTGTCGATACATATGCATTAACTTTATCTGCAAGCATCATTATATTTTTTAAAGCCTTTGAGTATTCTTTGGCATCAATTTGAGAAATAATTTCTTTGTATGTAGCATTAAATTCTTTAGATTTAGAAAGGCTATTAGCCACAATTTTAGAATCATTTAATTTGACTAAAAAATTTTGTGTTCTACTGCCTATATTTATGTATTTACCAATTAGATCGCTATTAACCTTCTGAATAAAATCATCCAATGAAAAATCTATATCAGAGATATCTGTATTTAATTTGGAAGATAGATAGTATCGATAGTAATCAGCAGGTGCATAATCTAATGCTTTGTCTGCTAAAATAAAATTACCTTTAGATTTTGACATTTTCATGCCTTCTATAGTTAAGAAACCATGTACAAAAACTTCTTCTAAGCTTTCAACTTCAGCTGTTTTTAGCATTGCTGGCCAGAATAACAGATGAAAATAGACTATATCTTTTCCAATAAAATGAATTAGTTTGGTATCTTTATTATTTATCAGGTCATCAAAATGAATATTAGATAACTCTGCCCAATTTTTTATTGATGCTAGATAACCGACAGGTGCATCCATCCAAACATATATATATTTATTTTCCTCACCAGGAATATTGAAACCGAAATATGGTGCATCTCTTGATACATCCCAATCTCTTAGATCTTCATTTAACCATTCATTTAATTTTGCTTTAATTGGGTGTTGTTTTGATATTTTCTTAATATTCTTTTTAAGAAATTCCGATAATTTATTCAGCTTAAAGAAATAATGTTCAGATTCTTTAATTATTGGTATTGTGTTAGATAAAACAGAAACAGGTTTAATCAAATCTAAAGCATCATAGGTTGACCCACATTTTTCACAAGCATCACCGTATTGATCATCAGCACCACAGACTGGACATGAGCCTTTAACAAATCTATCTGCTAGAAATATATTCTCTTTTTCATCATATAATTGGGAAATATTTTTTTTGTATATGTAGCCTTTATCTTGAGCACTTTTAAAAATATCTGTTGAGAGCATCTTATTTTCTTCTGAATGTGTTGAATGAAAATTTGTGAGATTAATATTAAATTTTTTAAATGTATTCTCATGGTTGGTATGTAAATCATTGATAAGTTCTTCTGGTTCAATACCCAAATCCTTTGCTTTAAGCATTATTGGTGTTCCATGAGTATCACTAGCACAAAAATATAATGCCTCATCTTCTGTAAGATTTTTGTGCCTAACCCATGCATCGGTCTGAACAATTTCAAGAACATGTCCTAAATGTAAAGGAGCATTTGCATAGGGCAGGGCACTTGTAACTAAATACTTCATGTTTGTTTTGAAATTATATGTTAACTTTTGAATCTATGGAAAAAATAGCTATAGCTTCAGGAAAAGGTGGTGTGGGTAAAACCTCAATTACATTGATGCTTGCAAAATATTTAAATCATAAAGGATATAGGGTTGGGTTGCTGGACGCTGATATTTATGGTCCAAACCTTACAGAATTATTCTCAGAAAATACACAAAATATTAAGATTAAACATGATCCTAATGAAAATAAATTTGATCCTGTAAAATTATCAGACTTAGTAATAAATTCAATTAGTTTTGTTATAGATCAAGACAAAGCAGCAATTTGGAGAGGACCTGTATTAAGCAAAGCCATTAAGCAATTATATTTAAATACCAATTGGGGCGATTTGGATTATCTTCTGATTGATATGCCTCCTGGTACAGGAGATGCTTATTTAACTATCTTAAATGACCTCGACATCAGTAAAGCTTGCTTAATAGCTGTAGAAGATGATTTATGTATCTCTGATCTAAAGAGAACACAAGCTCTTATGCAAAAATTTAATGTAACAATATTAGGATTAATAGAGAATATGTCAGAAAATTTTGATGACAACGGCAATGTTATAGAAAGTGATAGAATTAAAGCTGAATTAAGAGAAAATATTTTATTCTCTTTACCAAGAATCAAACGATCAGATTTTTATAAAGAGGTTAAAAAGATAAATAAGTTAAAAAAATATTTTCCCGAAAATCTATTAGAAAAATGAAAAAGATTACTTTATTTTTACTACTAGCATCCTTAATTGGTGCTGAAGAAGTTCAAGAAGATATTGAAATAGATCCATTTGAAAAAATGAATAGGGTTGTTTTTAATATTTCAGATTCAATCGATCAAAATTTTCTTCGTCCAACAGCAGAAATTTACAGTGAATATACGCCTTTATTTGTAAAAGATTCGGTCACAAACTTTTTTTATAATATTACAGAAATAGACACTGTTATTAATCAATTGCTTCAAGGTAAACCTAAATTAGCCGCCCAGGACACACTGAGATTTCTAATAAACACTACTATTGGTGTTGGCGGAATTTTTGATGTTGCTTCCAGGATGGGGTTTGAAAGACATGATGAAGACTTTGGACAAACTTTGGGTTATTGGGGAATATCTTCAGGTCCATATGTATTTATACCATTTGTAGGACCCTCTACAGTAAGAGATGTATTTGGTATTCCGCTGAGTTGGTATGTTTCAGGATCATTTGCCATAGAAGAAGATAGAACAAAAATTATTTTTTCATTTTTAGATGTAGTAGAAACAAGAGAAAGAATCTTAGCAGCTGAGAATTTAATTGTAGGCGATAAGTATGAATTCACTAAAGATGTATTTCTGCAGTCTAGAGAGCATTCTGTGAAAGATGGAGAAGTAGAAGATGAATTTCTTAGTGAATTTGAAGATGAGCTTTTTGATCTAGATCTGCCTTAAACCCACTAAATATTTCTTCTAATTCTATTGATCCATCTCTAACATTTTCTAATAACTGTCTTCTCATGTCTTTGGTGTGCGATATTCTTCTTACTATCTGTACTAAATGTGTGATAGCTCTATTAACATCTTTTTTATTCTCTAGATCTAAAATATAGGACATATAGTTTTGCATGCCTGACGTGAAATCTAATTTAGTATCGTCTTGATAAATCTCTTGATCGATTTGCAATAAAAATGCTGGGTCAGAATAAATTTTTCGACCAAGCATTACCCCATCAACGTTATTTAAGAGTTTTTTAACTTCGGATACTTCTTCAATACCACCATTAATGATGATATTAAGATCAGGGAATAATTCCTTCATTTTAAATACAAGATCATAATTTAAGGGTGGGATGGATCTATTTCTCTTAGTGTCTAGTCCACTTATGGCCTTTCGTGCATGTATTACAAATGTACTAATTTCATAATCAGATATAGTGGAAATAAAATTTTTAAGATATTCCTCACCTTCAAAATCATCAACACCTATCCGACATTTAATTGAAAACGGCACATCTATACTTTTTTTTACTTCATTTACACATTTGCTAAGTAATTCAACATTCTTCATGAGAAAAACACCAAAGTTACCTGATTTAACTTTTTTAGAAGGGCAGCCTACATTTAGATTGATCTCGTCGTATCCATATTCTTGGCCTATGATAGCTGCTTCTGCTAGAGATTTTGGATCAGAACCACCTAATTGAAGACCTACAGGATGTTCGCATTCATCAAAACTTAACAACCTATCAACATTCCCTTTTAATATCGCATTAGCATGTATCATTTCTGTGTACAGCATCGATCGTTTTGTAAATTGCCTTGTTAAAAACCTAAAATGCTTATCAGTTTTTTTCATCATCGGGGCGATGCAAAATTTATGAGAATTTGAAATCATATGTAGTAGACAACACAAGCTAGGCCAACACTTGTCAGAACAATCGTGTAGGGTAGGGCTTTATATACCATCCTCATGTAAGACAATCCGATCAAGGGCGCTAATGATGATGTTAGTAAGAAAAGAAATGCAGCTTGGCCATTTGGAGTAGCAACACTAGGTAGATTTGTTCCTGTGTTAATGGCTACAGCCAATCTATCAAATTGCTCTCGTGTAATAACATTATTCTCAAGAGCTTGAACTATTTCATTCATGTAAACTGTAGCTACAAAAACATTATCACTGATAGCTGAAAGAACACCATTTGCCAAATAAAAAAGTGGTACTTGAGCATTTTCTGATGTAGCTAAAACCATATCTATTACAGGAGTAAATAATTGCTGATCACTTATAACAGCAACGACAACAAAAAATATTACAAGTAATGCTGTAAACGGTAGTGATTCCTTAAACGCACCTCCTAATTGATGTTCTTCAGTAATACCTTTAAATGCCGTTAGAAAAACCATTAGAAATAGACCTATTACACCAACAGGTGCCAGATGAAAGCCTAAAGCTAAAATTAAGCAAATACCAAATATAGCTTCAATAACTAAATGCAGTCTATCGGTATTTGATCTTTCAGCTTCTGCCTTTTCAGCTTGCGAGATAATTTTACTTCTTAGAGTATCTGATAACTCGTAACCATAGTTAAAAACTTTGAACCTTTCAATTAACACACAACAAAATAAACCTGAGATTAATACTGGAATTGTTACAGGTGCCATTCGATAGAAAAACTCCATAAATTCCCAGCCTGCTTTATCTGCAATCAAAAGATTTTGAGGTTCTCCAACAATTGTGCAAACACCTCCTAATGCGGTTCCAACAGCACCATGCATCATAATATCTGCTAGAAATGATTTTCCTTGATCAAATTCACCTTCATCTATTTCTTTGTTTTTGTAACTTTTTTCAAATACATGATAAAAACCAATAGTTACTGTAATTAGTACAGCTGTTACAGTTAACGCATCAAGAAAAGCAGATAAGAAAGCTGCAGAGATAACAAAAAGTAAAGATAAAAGAATTTTAGATTGAATTGCTTGTAATAATTTAGTGAAAATTACCATAAGTAAATTCTTCATAAAGAAGATGGCAGAAACCATAAATACTAAAAGTAAGATTACTTCTAAGTTTGTTTCTATTTCATAGAGCACATGCTTAGGATCGGTTAGACCTAACAATAAAGCCTGAAATGCTATTAGACCACCTGGCTGAAGGGGATAACATTGAATAGAAAAAACAAGTGTAAAGATGAATTGAAGTAGTACAATCCAACCAAGTACAAAACCACTATCTACTCCTAAGGAAAAAAATAAAATTGGGTTTAAAATTAGAAACGCGATGATACTCGTTTTATACCAAACGGGAGCAGCACCTAAGAAACTTTTAAATATTGTGTTTAACACTTCTCTTATAAAAGTTTACATTATACAGACATGAAAAAATTAACGTCTAGTTTTTCAACAAAACAAACACCCAAATCTGATGATTTAATAGTTAGTATTAATTCAAAAAAAGAAATTCTGTTCAACACGAAAGAACATACTTTTATGCATTTAAATGCATTACAAAAAGAATCTCAAAATTTTGAGATTTTTCAATTAGGGGATAAATCGGTTTTTCTAACTAATGAATTAAGCTTGAATGATCCAGATTTAATTTATCTTAGTAAAAAATATATGTACCCGTATCTTACCGATGATTCCTTAACTTTGATTTCCAGATCTTTTCAGATCTACGATTGGATTTTTAAACAAAATTATTGTTCAAGAACAGGAAATAAGCTCACAGAAGTCCGAGATGATTTATCAAAATTCTGTGACAGTTGTTCTAGAGAGTATTTCCCAAAAATGTCACCTTGTATTTTGGTGTGTGTAAAGAATAAAGGAAGAATACTTCTTGTTAGACATAACAGCGAAATTCGTACCATCTCAACAGTGATTGCTGGTTTTGTAGAATTGGGAGAGACATTAGAAGAGTGTGTCGCACGAGAAGTAAAAGAAGAGGTAGGTCTTGATGTCACGAATATTAAATATGTCTCAAGCCAATCATGGCCATTTCCAAATCAATTAATGATGGCATTTTCAGCAGATGCAATTGATGATCAGTTAAATATTGATAATGATGAGCTTATAGAAGCAAACTGGTATTCAGGTAAAGATCTACCTAATATTCCACCAGAACCATCATTATCAAATTTATTAATAAAACAGACTATTAACTCCCTGCTCTAGGGTCGTTTTTAGCTCTTCTAACTGTTTTTTTCTTAGTAGGCTCTATTCTGTTGCCAATATTGTCATCTATTGGTTTAGGAGCAGGAGTAGGCGTTGGTTTAACATTACCGCTTCTAGGTTTTGTTGGTTTTTTAGCAACCTGCTTTCTAACTGGTTTCTTAGGACTTTCATTAGTAACTTTAGAATTTTTTTGAACTCTATCGTTACTTTTGAAATTTTTATTTTCCTTAAAATTAGAATTTTTATTTCTATTTTGTCTAGGATTCCTTCTTGGATTTTGTTTACCTTTACGTGGGTTATATTTTCTTATTTGCTTAGGTTTAGGTTTCTCTTCCTCACCTTTAAAGAAATTAAATAATGAATCCAATAAACCTTTTTTATTAGAATCAATTTTTGGAATATTCCTAAACTCAACATCCTCTACTAATGCTTTATTTTGCTTTTTTGGAACCTTTACATTATAAGTAGTTCTGTTTTGAAATGCTTTAGAGGACTCCTCAAGTTCATGCTCATAATCAAAATAAGCATTTTTCTTAATCTCAATAGTGTAGTTATCATTCTGCTTATAAGGATCAATAAAAGTCATAATCTTGTTAGAAAATTTTCTTTCTAGTTGATCAAGATTAGGTCGATATCTATTAAGAAGTTCATTTGCTACATTCGGAGAAACTTTCAACATCAAAATGCTTGATTTATTATTTATTGATTTTTCAGTTATAAGTCTAAAGATGGATTCACAAACTGAAGCAACCGATCTAACCCAAACTGTTTTACCCATAAGGTCATTTAATGCTGGTTTGATTCTTTGTCTAGACATCTCCATTAGACCGAATCGAGATATTTTATCTAATTGAATGCGTGCATGGTCTTGTTTTGTTGATTCATACATTGCTCTTTCAACCTTTTCATTATTCTTAGGATCTTCCATATCAATAAAATCTATTACAATAAGACCACCAAGATCACGAAGCTTAACTTGTTTTCCTATCTCAGAAGCTGCTTCTAGATTGGTTTTAAGCGCAGTCTCCTCTATATCCCCACCCTTTGTAGATTTAGCAGAATTTATATCAATAGAAGTTAACGCTTCGCCTGAATCAATAACTAATGAAGCTCCAGAGTTGAGTTTTACTTCACGGGAAAAAGCAGATTCAATTTTTGATTCAATCCCATAGCTTGCAAAAAGTGGAACTTCATCATCGTAAAGTTTAATTTTCTCAATAAAATCTGGAACAATTTTATTTGCGTAAGTTTTAGCTGAGTTAAAGTCAACTTCATTATCAACTACTAACTCACCAATTTCTTCTTTAAAGTAATCTCTAATTGTTTTCTGTATTAAGCTTTGGTCAGCATATATTAATTGGCTTGATTTAGAGCCTTTTATAGCAGTTTCTACCTCAACCCATAGTTTTTTTAGGTATTCAAGATCCCATCTGAGTTCCTCAATCTGCTTATCTATACCAGCTGTTCTAATTATGACACTCATATTTTGTGGAATATCCAATGCATCAAGTAAGCTTTTAATCTTATCTCTTTCTTCTCCATGTATTCTTCTTGAAATACCACCGCCAGAAGGATGATTAGTCATTAGAACGATATATCTGCTAGCAAGTGAAACATATGTAGAAAGGGCAGCCCCCTTATTGACTCTCTCTTCTTTCTCAATTTGAACAACAATATCTTCACCTTCTTTAATTTTGAATCTATCCATTCCAGTTTTTGATGGATCAAAATATTCAGGTGAAAGTTCTTTAAATGGTAGAAAACCATGTCTAGATGAACCAAGTTCAACAAAAATTGCTTCAAGACTACCTTCTATTTTAGTAATCTTACCTTTGTGTATGCTTCCTTTTTGAAAGTTATTGCCTTCGAACTCAAGATCAAAGTCTATGAGTTTATCGCCGTCAATTAATGCACTTCTTCTGCCATTAATTGAATTTGTATCTATAAGTATTTTTTTCATTTTATCCTTTGTTAAAAAGGATAAGAACAACGGATTATGCTTGCATTCTCTCTGGAATTAGCATTCTTTTGATATTGATTAATCTAAATATTGTTGTTCTTATCATTATATTTGTAACTATTTGCCTACTTTTTAATAAATTTTGTTTTTCGTTGTAAGCTAAGGTGGTTATTTTACAGCAAAATGAGTGAAATTAATTTTTTTATTGTAAATAAAGATAATGATGGCCGAAGGCTAGATAATTATCTTTTCAGCCAATTCAAGAAAGGCATACCAAAATCTAAAATTTATAGTTCAGTACGTAAAGCTAAAATTAAAGTAAATGGCAAAAAAGCTAAGCCTGATCAAAAAGTTAAAGGTGGCGATAAGGTTACATACCCTTTGTTAGTGCAAAAATCTAATATAAGCGATTCTCCAAATCTCCAGGAACATTTAAACCTGATAAAAAATTCTATCCTTTACGATTCAAAAAATTTTATCGTGATTAATAAGCCTCCAAACTATGCAGTTCATGGTGGTTCTGGATTAAATTTCGGTATTATTGAGATAGTCAGAAAACTTTATAAATATTCAGAAAACTTTAATCTCGCACATCGGTTAGACAAATCTACCAGTGGCTGTCTGATTATTTCTAAGAAAATGTCTTCTTTAAGAGACATACATAAGCAATTTAGAGAAAGATCTATTAAAAAAATATATCAATGTATCGTATTAGGAGAATGGCCACATGATCTAAAAAAAGTAAAAAATAAGTTAGATACAAAGAAAGTCGACAAGAAAGAGCAGAAAACATTCAGATCAGACAGTGGCAAAGAATCACTAACTACATTTAAGATAGAAAAACAATTTGATAAATTTACCCAACTCATTGCCATGCCTCATACAGGCAGAACTCATCAAATTAGATTTCACTGTTATGATTCAGGATATCCAATAATAGGCGATAGAAAATATTCCAATGATATGTCAAAAACTTTATCAAAGAGATTGATGTTGCATGCAAAACAGATTGAGTTTCAAGATAACGGTGAAAAAATCATTATCTCCACTGATGATGATTATGGTTTATCAGATTTTAAAAAGAGTACTTAAAAAGCGTTACATTTATAGTCGTATTAGCTTTGGAATTGATTTTAATTTCATCGAAGGGAAGAATTTGAAGATTTGATGTTTCCATAAGAGCTTTAGGTTCTGCATCAAAGTATTCATAAGCACCCCAAAACAATAAACCGAGAACAATTACTGCTGTTGCTTCTGTATCACTACTTGGACATCTGCCAAGGCTTTCAACGGGGCCGCTATCTTGATAAACAATTTTTTTCCACCCAATTCCTTCAATGTATTCCTCCTCACAGGAATAAGGAAAAAGAGAAAAAGATAAAAAAGCAATTAATAAAATATATATATTTTTCATTACTTCTTTTTTTTTGTAATAAGCATATAAACACCGCCGAGTAGCACAATTAATGCAATAAGCAATCCTGAATCCATAAGCTGATTCTAAAATAAATCTAATAACAAATTCAATAAACTGGTAGGGATGAACGGACTTGAACCGTTACGCTTTGCAGCATGCGAGTTTGAGTCGCACGTGTCTACCAATTCCACCACATCCCCGTAATTGGTATGATACAACCTATGCCTAAAGACATCTATAAATCTGAATATGATTATGAAGTACCAGAAGAATTAATTGCTAAATTCCCACCTAAAAATAGAGTCGATTCAAAATTACTTTCTTATTCTGGGCAAAACTTCAATATTGATTCCTTTCAAATGATATCTAAGTTTTTTCACAAAGATGATTTAATTGTTTTTAATGAAACTAAAGTGTTTAAAGCTAGACTTCTTTTAACAAAAGATAGTGGTGGTAAGGCTGAAATCTTTATAAATAAAATTTGCAATAAATTTGAAGCAATATGCTTAACTAAGAGTTTAAATTTAAAAAAGAAGAAACAACTACTTAAGGCAGAAAACTTCCCTTTAAAAATAAGTATTCTTAATAATGAAAATGGCTTAACTCATATAAAGTTTGATCAAAATATAACTAAATTATGTGAAAGCATTGGTCATGTTCCTATCCCACCATATTTAAATCGAGCTGATCGTGAAACAGATCGAGAAAGATATCAAACAGTTTTTGCAAACCATAGATTTACAGATTCTGCAGCTGCACCGACAGCATCATTGCATTTTGATGACGAGCTATTTGATTCAGTTAACAAAAATTTCACTACATGCAAGATAAGTCTAGCCGTTGGTCTAGGTACATTTAAACCCCTTTCTGATGAACCTATAACAGAATCATCAACCCTACATGATGAAGACTTTTTTATTTCTGATGAATCTGCGAAATTAATAAACAATCAAATAAAAAATGATAAAAGAGTGATAGCAATTGGCACAACAACATTACGTGCACTGGAAGCAGCATGGTGCAATAAGCTTAATGTGATAAAGCCAGGTAAAAACACAACTAATATTTTTATTAAAGAAGGATATAAGTTTAAGGTCGTTAACTGCCTAGTAACCAACTTTCATTTACCTCAATCAAGTCTACTGATGCTTGTTTCAGCATTTAGTGGGAAGAAATTTATACTTTCAGCATACAAATATGCCATTGAAAAGAAATTACGCTTTTTTAGTTATGGTGATGCAATGATAATAGATAGATGACATTTAAAATAAAATCTTCATCAGGTTTTGCTAGAGGAGGGGAGTTAACTACTAAAACCTCTACGATACAGACACCAGTTTTTATGCCTGTTGGAACTTATGGAACTGTAAAAGGGCTCACACCTGCTCAATTACATGATATTGGATTTGAAATAATTCTAGGTAATGCATTTCACCTCAATGAGAGACCAGGCCTAGATGTCATTAAAGAATTTGGAGGTTTGCATAAATTTATGGGCTGGAATAAATCAATCCTTACAGATTCTGGAGGCTTTCAAATATGGAGTCTTAATGAGTTAAGAAAAATATCTGAAGAAGGAGTTGAATTTAAGTCGCCCTTGAATGGTTCAAAAATATTTATGTCACCTGAAGATTCAATTCAAACTCAATTGACATTAAATTCAGACATTATTATGGCTTTTGACGAATGCACAGATTATCCAAGCACTTATGAAGATGCTGAAGATTCAATGAATCTGACACATAGGTGGGCACAAAGATCAGTTGACTACTTTCATAAAAATAAAAATGGACATCTTTTATTTGGGATTGTCCAAGGTGGCATGCATGAGGCATTAAGAAAAGAATCATTAGAATTTATGAAAAATCTAGATTTAGATGGAATAGCATTAGGTGGGTTAAGTGTTGGAGAGCCAAAAGAGGAGAAAACAAAAATTTTAAAACTTTTAGCACCATTACTGCCTGATGATAAAGCCCATTATGTAATGGGAGTAGGAACACCTGAGGAGTTAGTAGAAGGAGTAAGACATGGTATTGATATGTTTGATTGTGTGATGCCAACAAGAAATGCTAGAAATGGTTACCTATATACATCAACAGGTATTCTAAAAATTAGAAATTCAGAGCATAAAAACTCTACGGCACCAATAGATGAAAATTGCGATAATTATACAAATAGAAATTTTTCTAGAGCATATTTACATCATTTGGATAAATGCAATGAAATATTAGCAAGCACCTTGATGAGCATTCATAATTTATCCTATTTTTATACCTTAATGTCTGATATTAGAAAGTCTCTGGAAGAAAATAAATTTGAAGAATTTGTTGATTCCTTTTACGATATGAGAAGTTTAAACAAGCCGAAACTATAGGAGAAATAATGAATGAAGCAGCAGGACCAACTTTTGTGCCTTTTTTAATGTTATTAGTATTCTTTTTATTTATATACTTTGTAACAATTAGACCACAACAAAAAAGACAAAAAGAGCATGAGAGCCTTGTATCTAGCCTTGAAAAAGGAGACGAAGTGATGACTTCCTCTGGACTTGTTGGCAAGATCGAGAATGTAAAAGATAGATATGTAAGTGTTAAATTAGGAGATCAAATTTCTATAAACATGCAGAAAGAATTTATATCTTCAAAACTACCTAAGGGCACAATTAATAGTATTGAATCACAGTGAACAAATATAAAATTTGGCAAATAATCTTAATTTACTCTGTTTTAGTATTCGGATTAATTTTTGCATTACCAAATTTTTTTCCAACTAAGCCAGCAATTCAGATTGCTTTTGGTGATTCTGCAAGAGTGCTGAATACTAATATAGTTGCTGATATAACGAGAGAACTAGATTCAAAAAATATTCCATTTGTTGAAATTGAACAATCAGATAATTCATCGAAAGTAATTTTTGATGATGTTGAAAGCCAGCTAGCTGGTAGAAGAATTTTAGCTAATTACTCCGATGGAGAATTTATAATTGCACTAAATTCAGAACCATCTACACCAGATTGGCTCAGCTCTATAGGCGGCAAACCAATCAATCTAGGTCTTGATTTGGCTGGTGGTATTCATTTTCTACTAGAAGTTGATACTGATAGATATTCATCAGAAAGACTTTCATCAGAAGGAGCATCATTTGTAGAAGAGTTTTCTAAGAGAAATATGAATACTAACTACACAAGCAACGATAATGAAATTGATATTTCATTTAGAAATTTTGATGAATTATCAATGGGTAGAGATTACTTAGATCAAAATAATTTCACAACTTCTGGAGCCAAGTACAATATTTTGCAAAATGATAATAATCTTGAACTTCAATACACAGATAATTATTTGTCAGAAATAGTTGATTACGCAGTAGAACAAAACCTTGTTGCTCTGCGAAATAGGGTTAATGAACTTGGAGTTTCTGAACCTATCGTTCAAAGAGAAGGAAAAGGAAGAATTGTTGTTGAATTGCCTGGAGTTCAAGATTCTGCTTCTGCAAAAAAGATTATTGGTAAAACAGCTAATTTAGAATTTAGATTAGAAGCTAGACCGACAGACTCGTTTCTAAGGAAAGAAAAATTTAACTTTAAAAACTCATCTGGTAGAACAGTATTTCTTGAAAAAGTAATTGTTATCTCTGGAGATAATGTAACTAACGCACAAAGCAGTTTCGATGAGAACGGTAGACCACAAGTCAATATTAATCTTGATATTGATGGCGGTAGATCTATTCAAAATGCAACTAAGGACAATATAGGAAGAAGGTTGGGAGTGGTTTTAGTTGAAGAAAAAACCAAAACTTTCTTTGACGATGACAACAATGTACGTCAAGAAACTTTTACAGAAAAAAGCGTTATTAGTAATGCAACAATACAAGCAGCTTTAGGCACTTCTTTCAGAATCACTGGATTATCTACAAGCAATGAAGCAAGTGAATTAGCATTATTGTTAAGAGCTGGTGCTCTAGCAGCCCCTATGAAATTTGTAGAAGAACAAACTATTGGACCAACATTGGGACAAGAGAATATAGATAAAGGCCTGAATTCAGTAATTGTTGGTTTTATATTAGTTTTTATTTTCATGTTTATCAGATACAGATTATTTGGTCTATCTGCAAATATTGCTCTTATATCAAACCTTGTACTAGTTACAGCAATAATGTCTTTAGTAGGTGCTACACTCACACTGCCAGGAATTGCAGGAATTGTTTTAACTGTAGGTATGGCTGTTGATGCAAATGTCTTAATTTTTGCCAGAATTTCAGAAGAATTAAAAGCTAATGTTGAAACTCAACAAGCTATTAAAAATGGTTTTGCAAAGGCTTTTAGTACAATTATCGATGCAAATATTACAACTTTGCTAGTTGCAGTTATTTTATATTCTATCGGGACTGGTCCAATTAAAGGGTTTGCAGTAACTCTAAGTATAGGAATAATTACTTCAGTATTTACAGCTATCTTTGTGACTAGATCTTTGGTTAATTTTATTTATGGTTACAGACACGTTGAGGAGTTAAAAGTTTAATGAATATTCCATTTATTAAATACAACAGATTCGGCATTATGTTTTCAGCTGGCTTAATGCTCATTACATTATTGTCATTATTGGGCAAAGGTTTAAATCTTGGTTTAGATTTTACAGGCGGTGTCTCTATTGAAATGAAATATGAGCAGAAGGCAGATCTAGAAAAAATCCGTAACAGTATTTCTAAAATAGAGAATGCAAATTTTGTTGTTTTAAATTTTGGCAGTGACAACAATGTATTAATCAAATTCCAAAGTGACGAAGAGCTTAGTATCAATGCTCAAACTGTAATAGATCAGCTCAAAGAAGATGAATATTTAGGTGAAGTAGTAAAGTCAGAAACAATCTTTCCTCAAATTGGAGAGGAATTAAGAGATGACGGTGGTATAGCTATATTGGTAGCAATGTTAGTTATTCTTGTTTACATAATATTTAGATTTCAGATTAAATTTGGTTATGGTGCAATTGCTGCACTATTTCATGATGTCTTAATCATTCTGGGGATTTTCTCAATTTTTAATTTAACTTTCGATTTATCGGTCTTGGCAGCATTGCTCGCAGTAGTAGGATACTCTTTGAATGACTCGATAGTTGTTTCCGATAGGATTAGAGAAAATTTTTTAGATGAGAATAAAAAAGGGAGTTCAGAAGTTTTATTAAATGATTCCTTAAATCAGGTTTTTGCACGTACAATTATCACTTCTTTTACAACTTTATTAGTTTTAATTGCATTATTAATTGCAGGTGGAGAAGCATTAAAGAACTTTAGTCTAGCTTTAGCAGCTGGTGTTGTAATTGGATCCTATTCTTCAATCTTTATTGTTGTAAGAGTCTTGCTCTTAACTGGTTTATCTAAAAAAGACATGGAAAAACCTAAGAACGAACCTGAAGAATCTTACTCTTTAGATTGATAACCAGCTCTTACACATTTAGATAAATCTTTAAAACATTTCGGTGTAGCTATGATCATATGGTCAGATTTATATGTATCAGGTGTTCCTTCAAAATCAGATATTAAGCATCCTGATGATTGAGCTATAAATAAGGCAGCTAATCTATCCCAAGGTTTTAAACCGTGACCCCAGAAACCATCTAATTTTCCTGCTGCACAGTATGCAATATCTAGAGAAGTGCAGCCAGATCTTCTCACAACAACATTAAAGTCATTCAGTAACTTATAGGTTTCTAATGGTTTATATACATAATTTTGATCCTTATTTGTATGACCTGTCGAACTTAAAAGAGCATTGGATAAATTTGTTTTATTGCTTGCTCGAATTCTTTTATTGTTAAGTAGTGCTCCAGTGCCTTCTCCTGCACAAAATACTTGATCACGTACTGGATCAATAATTACTGCACAAATTACCTTGCCTTCTTTTATACATGCAAGGGAGAGGGCGTAGTGAGGGTATTGATAAATATAATTTCTAGTACCATCAACAGGATCAAGAATCCAAGTACACTCTTTATCATCAATTCCGTCTGTACCAGTTTCTTCACCAAGGTAGCCAAAATCAGGATAATATTGTTTTAAATTTTCAAATACCTTTTCTTCAACGTACTGATCTAGATTAGTTGTGAAGTCATTTTCACCCTTCTTTATGACTTTTAGATTATCAATTCTCTTACTAAATTGTATTATTTCATTTGCACCTTCATATGCAGCATTAAGAGCTCTATTTAGAATTGGGGGTAAAGACATAGACAATATATTATGAGTTTAAACAAACAAGTCAAAATTATTCTTATTGAAACTTCTAATTCAGCCAATATTGGTTCAGCTTTAAGAGCAATGAAAACCATGTCATTTACAAAATTATGTTTAGTTAATCCAAAAGATTATCCATCAGAACAAGTTGAAACCTTGGCAGCAAATGCTAAAGATCTAATTGAAGATATAGAGGTAGTTAAGAGTATAGATGAAGCCTTAGAAGGTTTAAATTTTGTGATAGGAACTTCATCGAGAACACGTAAAGTACCTTGGCCTAATGAACCATTAGATGAAGTATCATCAAAAATAATAAATGAGTCTAACGAAGGCAAGAATATTGGAATACTCTTTGGGCGCGAAGATAGAGGGTTAACAAACGATGAATTACAAAGGTGTAATTTGCATGTTCATATTCCAGCAAATGAAAATTACCCTGTTTTAAATATAGCTATGGCAGTTCAAGTTGTTTGTTATCAGCTTTATATAGATTCACATAAAAATGCTATTGCCAATAAAAGTAGTTATTGGGATGTACCTTTAGCAGAAAGTAATCATGTAGAACGACTTATTAATCATTTTGTTGAAGTTGCAGCTGAATTAGAAGTTTTCAATAAAGGTAATCCAAGACAAATAGGTGCAAGAATAAAAAGAATGTTTACTCGAATAGGTCTTGATGAAATGGAAGTTAATTTCTTTCGTGGATTCTTAGGAGCAGTGGAAAAGAAGCTTAAAAATAAATAGCTTTAAAATTTAAAATTTGTAACTATAATTACCGAATGTGTCCCCATCGTCTAGAGGCCTAGGACACCGGGTTTTCATCCCGGCAACAGGGGTTCGAATCCCCTTGGGGATGCCATTTTTTCTGAATTGGCGTCATGACACATAAAAGTCATAAATATCGTTTAGAATCTTATTAAGGAGTATTTATGAAATATCTATTAATTACATTACTTACTTTTTCATTTATGTCTTTTTCTCAAGAAGAAGAATCAAGAGAAGCTGCACCAGGCGTAATAGAATTAACTGTTATTAAAGTTAAAACTAATTACATGCAAGATTATTTAGATGGTCTAGAGCTTACTTGGGTTGCATCAAATAAAATCCTCAAGGAAATGGGAAGAATAGATGACTATAGTGTTCACGTTAGTAACAACAGTCATGTTTATTTATCTGTCGCATACCCAAACTATGCTGCTATGGACCCAGCTTCTGAAGAAGAGCAAGCAATGTTTCAAGAAAAATTTAGAAAAATTATTTCTGAACAAGATCAGACTACTCGAGCACAAGGTTACGAAGACATTCGTGAGATTGTACGTGTTGAGATGGTAAATAGAATTAATTTTAACTAAAGTTTATAGTGCGGCTTTGCCGCACTTTTTATGGATATAATTCTAGTACCAATTCTTTATTACACCTTTTTTGGTTTTCTAATTGTTTTCTCATTAATAAATAATATTCAAATAACAAAAAAATTAATTAACGAATCATATATCTTTTATTTATACGCATCAGTAGAACTTATAATAGCTTCTTTGGTGGTTGTATATTCGGTATTTCAAAGCAATTATATTCTGTTAATAATTGGCTCATTATTATTTTTGTCATCGGTTTATTCTTTTTGGAAAAGAGAAGAATTATTGGTTCAGGTTGACCATCTAGGAAAACAATATGAATATATTGGTGCTTTCATGTGTTTCTTTCTTGTAGCTCTTATATATTTTTTTGATTCTACCTCATCAGTAACATAATATTCATTGCTGATGTTTCGGAAAATATTATTAACTTCTGCCATTCTTTTTATAGGTTTTGTTCTATATGTATCTACATATTACAAATCAGGGATTAACACACTCAGACCAAACCCAAATAGTGAAACTATTTCATACAATCCTATTACAGAAGACCTTTCAAATAAAAGAAATTATTTTACATGGATAGGTCAAGCAACAATTCTAATGAATTTCGATGAAAAAAATATTTTATTTGATCCGATATTCAGCGAAAGAGCATCACCTCTAAAGAATATCGGGCCAAAAAGGAATATTCCTCCAGCCATTGCTATTAATAACCTTCCAAAAATTGATCTCATAGTCATTTCACATAATCATTATGATCATTTAGACCTTCAATCGTTAAAAGATATTCAAAATATAAATCCTCAAGTAAACATATTTGTGCCAAATGGTGACCTAAGTCTTCTGAAAAGTAATGGTCTAAATAATATTAAGGAATTTGAATGGTGGGAGACTCAAGCTTTGTTTAATTTTTCTATCATTTTTGTTCCTACAAAACATTGGTCAGCTAGAGGGCTATTTGATAGAAACAAAAGTTTATGGGGTGGTTGGGTGATTAAATCTCAGTCTAAAACTATATTACATGTTGGGGATACAGCTTATGCAGATTATTTTCAAAATTTCCCGCTTAAACTCGGGCAAATCGATATAACTTTTATGCCTATAGGTTCGTATTTCCCAAGAGACATAGAAGCTGAATATCATGTTGATCCTTATGAAGCCATACAATTAGCAAGAGAGCTAGATTCAAAATATACCTATGGAATTCACTGGGGAGGTATATTTTTTACACAGGAACCCACATATGAGCCTCAAGAAATTATAGAAAAAGAAATGTTACAAGATCCAACTTTAAATTTTTATATCTCAATACCAGGTATTATCATTGATTTGCCTTAATCGCTTGTAAATGAGAATCATTCTCACTAATATATTTCATCATGAATGAATTTATTATAGTTTTTAGAGAATGTTTAGAAGCATCTCTAATAGTCGGAATAATCTATAGCTTCTTATCAAGATCAAATTTACATGATGCTTTAAAAAAACTATGGCTAGGTGTTGGAGCATCTGTTATTGCTAGTATTTTTGTAGCAATTTTTGTTGTTTACTTAAAATCTACAGTAGGAGACACTCGATATGAAAAACTATTTGAAGCATTGTTCATGTATGCTGCAGCAGGTTTAATTTGGTACGTAGTATTTTGGCTCTCTAAACATGTATCAGATAGAAAAGACCTAGAGTCTAAGACTGAAACAGCATTAAAAATGTCATCCTGGGGTGTATTCTGGGTAGTATTCTTTTCTATTCTAAGAGAAGGATTTGAAACTGTAATAATGTTATTGGCACAAGACAGAGGAGATGGTTTTTCTTATGTAGGTTTTATAGCTGGAGCTACCCTAGCAATAGGTATTGGATACTTAATTGTAATAGGTGGAAAAAGAATAAATTTAAGACCATTTTTTAAAGGCACAACTTTATTATTAGTATTCCTAGCTTCGGGTATGATTGCATATGGAACTCACGAAGGCGAAGAATACTTAGAGAAATCAGGCATTATTCAGAAAGAAAATATTTCTAGACCATGGGATATTTTAAAACCAAGTGACACTATGCCTGAAAATGCAATTTTATATAAATTTGATAAAACTAAAGGTGTCTATTATCACCCTTTGCATGATAAAGGTTATGTTGGTGAATTTGCAAAAGGCTTTTTTGGTTATAATTCAAATCCCAATTATGTTGAGCTTATCTTATGGTTATTGTCTTTAATATTCGGAATAAGAATGTGGCGCAAATTCTACGCTTAAGAAAATAATCTTTATAATATCCTTATGTATTTAGTCACTAGATTTCTGTTTATATTTTTTTTAATAGCATTCCCAATGCATTCAGATGATGGTTACGGTAATAATGATGGAGTAGATATCTATTATGTAGATTATGGGCCAGCCGACAATGAGCCAATCCTATTAGTTCAAGGTCTAGGAGGTCAGCTAACCTTTTGGCCAGACGAATTAATCAAATTATTGCAAAACAATGGTTTTAGACCAATTGTCTATGATAATCGAGATGTCGGGTTGTCAGATGGCTTTGAAGAGTATGGAAGGCCTAATTTTATATGGAATTACATAAAGTTTTATACTGGTCTACCATTAAAATCCGTATATTCATTAGCTGATATGGCTAATGATGGTATTGCGGTCTTAGATGATCTTGAACTTGCTCAATCGCACTTACTGGCTATGTCTATGGGTGGTATGATCACCCAAAGAATGGTTGTAGACAATAGTGAAAGATTTAAATCTTATGTACTTATTGCATCTATGGCAAGAACACCAGATCTACAAACTGGTCCAAAAGGTGAATTAAAAAGATTAATTGAAGATAGGTCATTTCGTGAGCAAACAATTGAGGAAAGACTAGATAGGTCATTAAAAATGTATAAGATTCTTGGTACACCTGGTACTGAAATAGATGAAGAAGAGTTTAAAAAGAATGCTCTTTTGAATATTAAAAGAAGTTCAAATGAATCAGGGTTTACAAGACAATTAATTGCTATTTTGGCTGACAAAGATCGTTACGATGAAGTACGCAATATTAATATTCCAACACTAGTCATACATGGACGATTAGACCCGTTAATTCCATTTGAGGAAGGTAAAAAAACTGCAGATATGATTCCAAATAGTCAGTTTTTACCTGTAGATATCATGTCACATCTTATCGATGAGCCTGTGTTAGATATTATAGATGAGCCTTTAGTTAAGTTTCTAAATGAAAATAATTAGTTAAGAACTGTATAGGAACCAATTATCCTTAGTTCTTCTGACATGTTTTCTAATATTTCTAGGAGTTCGATAATATTTGAGTCTTCATAATAACCCTCAAAATCAATAAAGAATGTGTGTAGATAGTCATTATTTCTTGAAGGCCTTGTTTCAATCCTAGTCATATTAATATTAAGATCTGTAAACGGTTGAAGTATTTTCATTAATGACCCTGGCTTATCAGCAATATTTATCATTACCGATGTTTTATTGATATTAGCTTTATCTTCTAAGCTTTTACCAATGACTAAAAATCTTGTTTTATTGTCTGATCTATCTTGAATTTCAGAATCATGAGTTGTTAAGTTAAATAGTTCAATAGCGTAAGAATTAGCAATACAGTATATAGAATCATCTTCAGCTGCATGCGCTGCTGCTTCAGCTGTACTAGTTGCAACAATTTTTTCTGCATCTGGAAAATTATCTCTAATCCAATTGTTGCATTGACCAAAAACTTGAGGATGTGAAGTTATCTTCTTTACATCTGATGGGTCTAGTTCATTGTTCTTTGAACAAAAATTATGGCTTACTGAAAAATTAAATTCTTTTATAATTTTTAAATCATAGTCAATTAAACAATTTAAAGATGAGTTAATAACTCCTTGATAAGAATTTTCAAAAGGTATAACCCCATAATATGAATGGCTCATGGCAACTTTTTCAAATATATCCTCTATTGAGGGCAGAGGGACATACGTATCTTTTTCTGAAAATATATTTCTCGAAGCTAGATCTGAATTTGTGCCTTCTGGCCCTAAAAAGAAAATTTTCATCTGTGGATTGTAAGGTTTTTTAGACATAAAAAAAACTGAGCAAGCTCAGTTTTTTTTAAATCGAGTACTGTAGGTGTCAAAAGTGAGATTATCTTTTGCATCCTTGAGTAAGATCTCTTTTACTCTTGGTGGCCAAGTTTGCTTTTTTGCATGCTAAGCTTTCTTGAACTTTCACCTTTCAGTGCTCTTCCTTGTGTAACGTTTCCTTTCCTTGGTTCTGCAGTTCCCTTCCAGTTCTCGTTACCGCTAGGTAATATCTAATTTAAAATGTGTTACTTATTAATGCAACACTTTAGTGCAAATAAATACTACTTTTTTTTACCTATCTTTGAAAGCCTTTAAAAATAAGGAGTCTAACTTGAAAAAAAATTAAAATATTTAAATTATAAATTTCTATAAAAAATAGATTGATTAAAAAACATACAATGTGTTTAGAAAATATACAACATTAAGAAAGTTGTTGATTCAAAATTTAAGATATAATACTTGATTATGAAAATTACAATGATTACAGGACCTACTGCCGGAATTGGTAAATCACTTGCATACCAATTAGCAGAGAGAGGTGAAAATTTATTATTAATAGCAAGGAGAGAAGAGCGATTAAAAAATATTTCTGATGAGATCCAGAATAAGTACAACGTCAATGTTTTATATTTCGTTGCTGATTTAACAACACAAGAAGCACCAAAGAATATTTATAAATTTTGTAAAGAACATCAGTTAGATATTTCAACATTAGTTTTAAATGCCGGATATCAAATTAATACAAGATTACATGAAGCCTCAATAGAAGATGAAGAAGCATGTTTAAGGGTACTGGGTTTATCTGTGATCATGCAAACGAAGCTCCATCTTAATGATCTTGTAAAGAGAGGTGGTGGTAAAATTATGGTTGTTTCATCGATTGCAGCATTTGCACCAACTTCTAAAGAATTTGCCGTTCTCTATGGACCAGTCAAGACTTTTATGAATAGGTTTGTAGAAGGCATAAATGGTGCGTATAACAAAGACAATATCTATGCTACTTCAGTATGCCCTGGTTTCACTACCACAGAGTTCCATGAAATGAGTGGCACACAGGAGAGAATGGATAAGGTGCCTTCATTTATGAAAATGACAGCAGATGAAGTTGCAAAAGAGGGCATAGCAGGCATGGATAAAAAGAAAGAGATTGTTATAACCGGTGGCCTTAATAGGTTTCTAGTTAACACGCTAAAATTCTTTCCTAGGTCACTAATTACTATCATTGGAAATGCATTAGCAGGTGGTAGGTATAAATAAGCTTTATTTCATAGCAATAATAGTATTAACTGGTTGCTCTCAACAAAGCCCAGAAGATATCGCACAACAATCCTTAATCATAGATACGCATATTGATACACCTTATCGTATTAAAGCAGATTTAGATAAGTTAGGAGAATATGAAAATATTGCTCTTCAAACTAATTATGATTTTGATTACTCAAGATCTATTAAGGGAGGTTTAAATGTTCCATTTTTTTCCATTTACTTGCCAGCTCAAACAGAAGAGGAGGGAACAAGTTTTGCATTAGCCAATGAATTAATTGATTTAATGAATTCAATTATTTCTCAAAATAACGATAAATTCTTTTTTGTTGATACTTCTACTTATTTGGGCAATCTGCCAGGACAAAATTTAATAGGCATTGCATACGGCATGGAAAACGGTGCTGCACTAGAAGGGAACTTATCCAACGTTACATATTTTTACAATAAGGGCATTAGATATATAACTTTAACTCATGCCAAAAGTAATCATATTTCTGATTCGTCTTATGATGCTAATAAACAATGGGGTGGATTAAGTGATTTTGGCAAAACTCTAATACCTGAAATGAATCGGGTTGGAATTATAGTAGATATATCTCATGTCTCTGATCCTGCATTTATGCAAGCTATAGACCTTTCTAATACACCAGTAATTGCCAGTCATTCGTCATTACGACATTTTACTCCTGGATGGGAGAGAAATGTTTCTGATGAAATGCTAATAGCTTTAGCAGATAAAGGCGGTGTTATTCAAATTAATTTTGGAACAGCTTTTCTTACAAATATAAATGATAAATCTAAAGGATATAATCCGGATACTTATATTCATGCAGACGTATCAGATGTTGTAGATCATATAGATAGAGTTGTAGAGCTTGTAGGTATAGATTATGTTGGCATTGGTTCAGATTATGATGGGGTGGGTGACACACTACCAAATCAATTAAAAGATGTATCGAGCTATCCTAATCTTATTGCAGAGTTACAAAATCGTGGCTACTCTACAAGGGACATACAAAAAATCCTAGGTGAAAATTTTGCTAGAGTCTGGAGAGAGGTAGAAGAATATGCACGCAACAACTAATCCCATAGAAATATGGCACAAGACCATTCTAGATAATGACCCATCAGAACTCTTCAGTATCCTGGATGATTCATTTCAATTTTATTCACCAGCAGTATTTAAAAGTAAGGAAAAATATATGGGCTACATTTATTTACTTGCTGCAAGTCAATCATTTCTAACAAGCGATTTTAAGTACACCAGAGAAATTATAGATAAAGAGCAAGCAGTTTTAGAATTTGAATGCACAATGGGTGGAGTAACTGTTAATGGTATAGATATGTTTAAATGGAATTCAAATAACAAGCTCACAGAAATGAAAGTTATGATAAGAACAGAGAAAGCATTAGAAGCAGTTAAGCAAGAAATGACAAAAAATTTATCTAAGCCAGAACTTTGGCGTTGATTGATTCAATCCTATACATATATAATTACTAATTATGGCAAAAAAATACGTAAACTTTCGAGTAGGTGGTGTTCCAGAAACAAAGGAAGATAACTATACCGTCTGGACAAATGACTTACTTAGCAAACTCATTGCTAGTAAAACAGTAATTGAACCAAGTAAAGCCACTTTTGGTCACAGACTTCTTGAAAGCGAAGTTATTTTTGTTGTTGTCTCTGGAAGAGGCATCATGGAAGTAGTTGAGTATGCTAATACATCTGATGGTCATGGACATGATCCTTCTCACGGCATTATGCATAAGGATGAATACGCTCTATCAGCTGGCGATGTAATACTTGCGGAAGAAGGTGATTACGTTAAAGTGTCAAATGAAAGTGATCATGATCAATTAGTTTATCTGCGTATCTTTGATAAAGCTGGTTGGCGTGGCAGATCACCAGAGTCAGAAAAAGACCCGCAGTCCTAAGAAAAAATGAAAATTAAAGTATGCGGGATAACCCGAGAGGAAGATATTGTAAAACTACTTGATCTAAGAGTAGATTTTATTGGATTTAATTTACTTAATGAAAGTAAAAGAAAAGTCGATCTAGACTGGGCACTAGATGCCACTAAAAAATTTAAATTAGATAGTAAATCGGTATTTTTGGTGGATTGTACAAATTCAGATTTCAAAAGACTGGCTAATACATCATTTAACATGCAGATTTATAATTTCACTAGTATTCCAAATGTTTCCAATAATCTTTTCATACCAGTAAATGCAACATTCTTGAAACAATTAAAAAAACCTCATTCCGAAAGAGCAAAAAACAACAGATACTTGGTGGACAACATGGAAGGTGCTTTAGGAGGGACCGGACAAAAGTTTGATTGGACTAATCTACATAAGCTTGATTTATCCCAAGTCATGATAGCTGGTGGTATCGGACCACAAGATATTGATTTTTTACGGGATTTAAATGTTTGGGGCATTGATGTTAATTCTAAATTTGAAACAGACGTAGGCAAAAAAAATCATGAGTTGTTAGAAAAGTTAAGGAATAAGAATGAATAAAGGATATTTTGGTGAATATGGTGGTTTATTTATACCAGAAACTTTATCTCATGCGCTTACTGAACTAGAGAATCTTTATAAAAAAATTAAAAATGATGAAGGTTTTAAAGCTGAATTATCAAATATCTACAAAGATTATGTTGGTAGACCATCTCCATTATATTTTGCAGAATCTTTAACAAACCATTATGGTGGCCCACAAATTTGGTTTAAAAGAGAGGATTTAAACCATACAGGAGCACATAAAATAAATAATACAGTTGGTCAGGCATTGTTAGCAAAGATGCTCGGAAAGAAGAGAATTATTGCAGAAACTGGCGCTGGTCAACATGGTGTTGCTGCCGCAACTATATGTGCAAAATTAGGTCTTGAATGCATTGTTTACATGGGCGCTAAAGATATTGAAAGACAAGAATTAAATGTTTTTAAAATTGAAACTCTAGGAGCATCAATCATTCCTGTAAACAGTGGAACTGCAACCCTAAAAGACGCTTTAAATGAAGCCATAAGAGATTGGGTAACAAATGTTGAAACTAGCCACTATATAATTGGAAGTGTTACTGGACCTCATCCATACCCAACAATAGTTAGAGATTTTAATGCTATAAGTGGTATAGAACTAAAGGAACAATCGCTAAAACAGTTTAATGCATTGCCAGACCAGATAATTGCATGCGTAGGTGGGGGTTCAAATGCTATGGGAGTATTTTATCCATTTATTGAGGATAAAGCTGTTGAATTAGTTGGTGTAGAAGCTGGTGGTAAAGATAATAATGATACAGGTGGAGCATCAATTACTGATGGTTCCACTGGTGTGTTACATGGTGCAAAAACAAAAATACTACAGTCAAAATCTGGAAGTATCCTTGAAACAAATTCGATATCTGCTGGTTTAGATTATCCTGGTGTTGGACCAGAGCATGCATATTTAGCAGATATAAAAAGAGCTAAATACGTAAAAATATATGATGATGAAGCGCTTGCAGCCTTTTATCAAACGTCCAAAATTGAAGGTATTATTCCTGCACTGGAAACTGCTCATGCACTAGCTTATCTCAAGAAAATAAAAAACTTAGATAAAGAAAAAAATATTGTTGTAAATATGTCGGGCAGGGGAGATAAGGATTTATATTCGGTGATGCAAAATGCAAAATAATAATTTATTACCTTTAATTAATGGAAATAAAACTGCTTTCATACCTTACCTTGTTGCAGGTCATACTAACAATGAAGTTTTTACAGCCGCGCTTGAATTATTAGATGATCTTGGCGCAGATTTAATTGAAATAGGTATTCCTTTTACAGACCCTATAGCAGAAGGAAAGATTATTGAAAGTGCTCACCATCATGCT
>CENU01065853.1_pt1 | contig 27024 bp, 27 predicted proteins | sample 361331 | NCBI WGS metagenome assembly CENU01 (sample SAMEA2619766, study PRJEB7988) | marine metagenome | isolation source: saline water (ENVO:00002010), including | reverse complement strand
AGTGCTCTCTTATTAATGTCACGATACTGTCTTCGCTGATCGTTGATGTGCCAAAAGTATCGACAGAGATCGACGTTGGCTCGGCGACGCCGATTGCGTACGACACCTGTACTTCGCAGCGATCGGCTAAGCCAGCAGCAACAATATTCTTGGCAACATAACGTCCCGCGTAAGCCGCTGAGCGATCAACTTTTGATGGGTCCTTCCCAGAAAAAGCGCCGCCGCCATGTCTCGCCATACCGCCGTAGGTATCGACGATAATTTTCCGACCAGTCAGGCCGCAGTCACCCATGGGGCCACCAATAACAAATTGCCCCGTGGGGTTAATATGGAATTGGGTCTCAGGGGTTAACCACTCTGTAGGTAGCGTTGACTCGATGATCTCAGATTTAACGAAATCCCTTAGATCGCTCTGCGAAATATCAGGACTGTGTTGAGTCGACAAAACCACTGCTTCCACCGCCTCGGGCGCACCATCTTGGTTGTATCGCATCGAAACCTGACTCTTGGCATCGGGTCTTAGCCAGTCGGCGCGCCCTGATCTGCGCAACTCCGCTTGCTTTTCGACTAATCGATGCGAGTAGAAAATTGGGGCGGGCATCAATGCCGCTGTTTCATTGGTCGCGTAACCAAACATTAGACCCTGATCGCCTGCACCCTGATTGGCTTCGTCGGCCTCATGAGTACCCATCGCGATATCTGCTGATTGCAACCCGATGGCGTTGACGACCGCACAGGTATTACCGTCGAAGCAAACGTCAGAACTGTCGTATCCGATGTCGCAAATTGTTTTGCGCACCACAGCCTCGATATCACCAGGTGTTACCGAAGCGCTTGACGTAATTTCTCCTGCGACGACTGCCATGCCTGTCTTTACCAGAGTCTCAACCGCCACTCGCGCACTGGGATCTTGGCTTAGATATAAATCCAGAATAGCGTCGGAAACCTGATCTGAGACCTTGTCAGGATGACCTTCTGATACCGATTCAGACGTGAATACAGAATAAGACTTCATAGTAGTCCCCCTTTTGGGCGCTACTATATAAAGATATCTTTATATGTCAATGTAAATTCTTATGCCTCAAAGGCGGGTGATTCCAGCGCTGCTGCCGATCAACAGAATATCGGCAGGTCTCAGCGCAAAAATCCCATTGCATACCACACCGGTAATATCGTTGATTTCGCGCTCTACCGGCCTGCCATCGGTCATTTGTAAACCGTGTACATCGAGGATTATGTTGCCGTTATCGGTAATGACCCCTTCACGCCAGCGCGCTTCTCCTCCGAGAGCATTCAACGCCTTTTCAACAAGACGTCGGGCCATGGGAATCACTTCCACAGGCAATGGGAAAGCGCCTAGGTAGTCGACCAATTTACTGTCGTCGGCAATGCAGACAAATTGATCGGCTCGGGCAGCGACAATTTTTTCTCGGGTGAGTGCGGCACCGCCACCTTTAATCAGGTGCCGGTCTCGAGTCGCTTCGTCAGCGCCATCCACATAGATATCGACGCGATTTGTTTCGTTGAGATCACGGACTTCGAATCCGAGGTCTAGCAACATGGCCGTTGAACGTTCAGAACTTGACACCGTAAATTCGATCCGGTCTTTGAGCCTTGGTAATGACGAGATAAAGCATTCTGCTGTACTGCCAGTCCCAATCCCAACAACCAAACTGTCGGCAAAGTTGTCACTAATATGGGCGATGGCTTCATCGGCTACCGCTTGCTTAAGAGACTGACTATCCATACTGACATCCTCTACCAATCTTGTTGTCGGTTAGGTGGCGAGCACTTTACCTGGGTTCATAATGCCATCGGGATCAAACACCGCTTTAATCGCCCGCATTGAGTCAATCTCGGTCGATGAGCGAGTGAAATGAAGGTAAGGGGCCTTCAAGGTGCCTACGCCGTGCTCGGCCGATACGCTACCGTCGAGTTGAGCAATCGCATCAAAAATCGACTCTGACACTTCGCCGCACTGCGCCTTGAAGTCGTCTATTGGGAGTGTATCTGGTTTCAAAATATTCAGGTGCAGATTGCCATCGCCAATATGCCCATACCAAACCACTTCCCAGTCGGGGTAGCTCCTATGCACTTCCTGATTAACCGCCTCCAATAAGGCAGGCACTTTTGCCACCGTGACCGAGATGTCGTTCTTGTAAGGTGTCCATTGGCTGATGGTCTCGGAAATATCTTCCCTCAGTCGCCATAGTGCTCTTGCTTGCGCAACGCTTTGACTCATAACGGCATCGATGACAATGCCACGCTCCATCAGGTCCTCTACAGCGCTAAATACCCTGGCTTCACTGTTGGCATCGGTATTCTCAAACTCGATCAGCGCATAAAAAGGTGTTCGCGTATCGAAGGGCCTGCTGACGCCTGCATGCGTGACCACCTTGTCGACTGCCAACTCCGAGAAAAACTCGTAGGCCAGCAGTGGCGCGGTTTTTTGCATCGCGCTGAGCGCCTGCATAATCGAAGCCATATCGCGAAGCCCAAGGACCACTACGGTGGGGTTAATGGGCTGTGCCGTGAGCTTCAATGTCGCTTCGGTAATAAACCCCAAAATCCCCTCGGAGCCTATAAACAAGTGCCGTAAATCAAGGCCCGTATTATTTTTCATGAGGCCTTTATTGAGGTTGATGACATCCCCGGCCCCAGTAACAACTGTCAGGCCCGCTACCCAGTCACGAGTCATCCCGTAGCGAATCACGTTGATGCCTCCGGCATTGGTTGCAATATTTCCACCGATTTGGCTTGAGCCGCTCGACGCAAAGTCGACGGGGTAGAGCAGGTCACTAGTTTCTGCTGTTTCCTGTATTTGCTGTGTGATGGCACCGGCACCGACATGGATCGTGCGATCGGTCGGATTGATTTCGTTGACGAAGTTCAACTTCTCCAGTGACACGACCAGTTCACCGTTTGTGGCGACCGCACCACCGCTTAAGCCTGTCCGACCGCCGGAAGGAACCAGGCACAACTGGTATTCTCTGGCCAACTTGACTATTGTTGCGACCTCTTCCGTTGAGCGCGGGAATACGATGGCAGAGGGTGCGGGCTTGGTAAAGCGAGTCCAGTCCTGACCGTAAGCGCTCAGAGATTCACTGTCGGTTCGGATTTGCTCAGGGGTAAGCGCAGCACTCAGGGCTTCGAGGGCGTTAGCCGATAGGGACACTACTAGGATCTCCGCTACTTCTTGGAAGAAGACTGGATGATAGCACCCCCACTGCCAGGGCTGGTTGTTTCAGGATGTAAAGACGAACAGTTATGAGCCAAACTTCGCTCGATAAAACGAAAATCAAGTTCTTGATGCTCGAGGGCATCCACGACAGCGCTATCGAGGCATTGGCGCGGGTGGGCTACACGCACGTGGTGTGTCATCCAAAAGCGTTGCCTGAGGAGCGGTTGTTGGAAGAAATCGCCGATGCCCACTTCGTGGGCATTCGCTCGCGCACGCAGCTCACTGAGAAAGTACTCGCTGGTGCGCCAAAACTAGTGGCGATCGGGTGTTTTTGCATCGGTACCAATCAAGTGGATTTGGGTGCGGCAGCAAGGATGGGTATTCCGGTTTTCAATGCGCCGTTCTCAAATACCCGGTCGGTTGCTGAGCTTGTGATTGCAGAGATGGTGTTGCTGTTGCGACGCATACCCGAGCGCGCAGCCGCTGCACATCGAGGTGAATGGCAAAAGACCGCGACTGGGTCTTACGAGTGCCGTGGAAAAACGCTTGGCGTTGTCGGTTACGGCAATATTGGTATGCAGGTGGGTGTCCTGGCAGAAAGTCTGGGAATGCGAGTGATTTATTTTGATATCAAATCAAAGCTGCCCATTGGCAATGCGCAGCCAGTACCGACCCTCGATGCACTGTTGAAAGAAGCCTACGTGATTAGCCTTCATGTACCGCAAGATGACAAGACAGACCGACTTATCGGTGCCAATGAGATCGCGAGGATGCGACCCGGTGCCATGTTGGTCAACGCATCGCGAGGTAATGTTGTCGATATTGATGCCCTGGCCGATGCTTTGCGCTCCCATCACTTGGGGGGCGCTGCTATCGACGTGTTCCCAGTTGAGCCGAAATCAAACAATGACAGCTTTGAATCGCCATTACGCGGTATCGATAACTGTATTCTGACCCCTCATATTGGCGGCTCAACCCAGGAAGCCCAGGCCAATATTGGTGTCGAAGTAGCGGAAAAACTAGCCCATTACAGTGACAACGGCACGACGGTAAGCGCAGTAAATTTCCCCGAGGTAGCACTGCCTGAGCATCAAAGTAAGCATCGCTTACTGCATGTTCACGATAATGTGCCGGGAATCATGGGCGCCATTAACGCTGTGTTCTCTGACAATGATGTCAACGTCAGTGGTCAATACCTCCAGACTCGCGGTGATACCGGTTACGTGGTGATCGATATCGAAGCCAATTATTCAGAGGAGGTCTTGAATCGGCTGACCGCTATTTCCGGGACGCTCCGTTGCCGAGTCTTGTTCTAACTTTCATTTTCGTAAGTTTGTAATGAAATTCACGCGATAACCTGCGACCTGCCCACCGGCAAGCGCTCGTTTGGTGCTAGACTGCCGGCCATAATTTTGGTGTGTCGGAGAAGCTTGTGAGCTCAAGATTAGAGGCAGCTAACGCCATTCGCGTATTGGCCATGGACGCAGTTCAAAAAGCGAATAGTGGTCACCCTGGCGCACCCATGGGCATGGCAGATATCGCCGAGGTGCTCTGGAATGATTTCCTCAGGCACAACCCGAAGAACCCACAATGGCCTGACAGAGATCGCTTTGTGCTCTCAAACGGCCACGGCTCGATGCTGATTTACTCGCTGCTTCATCTATCGGGTTACGACCTGAGTATGGACGACATCAAAGATTTTCGGCAGCTCCACAGCAGGACTCCCGGCCACCCCGAGTACGGCTACACGCCCGGTGTCGAAACCACGACCGGACCTCTGGGTCAGGGGCTGGCAAATGCTGTTGGCATGGCGGTTGCCGAAAAGTTGATGGCCGCCCGCTTCAATCAGGGCACACATCGCATCGTCGATCACCGCACCTGGTGCTTTGTTGGCGATGGTTGCCTGATGGAAGGCATCAGTCATGAGGCCTGCTCATTAGCCGGTACTCTGGGCCTTGGCAAGCTCACCGTGGTTTATGACGACAACGGCATCTCGATTGACGGTGAGGTGGACGGCTGGTTTACCGATGACACAGTCAAACGCTTTGAATCCTATGGCTGGCAGGTCATCGCCAACGTAGATGGTCACGAGCCTGCAGCTGTCAGCGATGCTATGCATGCAGCAGTTGCCGATACGGCTCGTCCCACTATTATTTGTTGTAAGACAGTCATCGGGAAAGGAAGTCCTAATAAAGGAGGCACAGAGGCCTGTCACGGTGCAGCGCTGGGTACCGAAGAGGTAGCGTTGACTCGTGACTCACTCGGATGGACCCAATCTGCGTTCGAGATCCCTGATGCGATTTACAGCCATTGGAGTGCAGTCGATACTGGCGCCAGTGCAGAGCAAGAATGGCGCGCGCGCTTTGAGGCCTTCGCAAAAGAGCACCCCGCTTTGGCAGAGGAGTTTTCTCGCCGGGCCGCAGGCGAGCTACCCCAGGCGTTTTTGACTGGCATCGACGAATTTGTTGCCAGCTGTGTGGCCGGCGAGTCTTCGGTAGCGTCCAGAAAAGCGTCACAGCAGGTCTTGGAAGCCATCGGTCCCACACTACCCGAGTTGTTGGGTGGCAGTGCGGATCTCGCGGGATCAAACCTGACGCTATGGGCGGGTGCAAAAGGTGCCGATCGTAGTGGTGAAGAAGCCAACTATATTTTTTACGGGGTGAGGGAGTTCGCGATGGCGGCCATGATGAATGGTATGGCCTTGCATGGTGGATTTATTCCCTACGGCGGTACCTTCCTGATTTTTATGGAATACGCGCGTAATGCGGTGCGCATGGCGGCGTTGATGAAACAACGGGTAATCTACGTGTTCACGCATGATTCGATTGGGCTTGGTGAGGACGGACCTACCCACCAACCTGTAGAGCAACTCGCTGCAATGCGCTCGACGCCTAACCTTGATACCTGGAGGCCCTGCGATAGCGTCGAATCATCGATGGCCTGGCGGCAAGGCATTCTTCGGAAGGATGGTCCCACAGCCCTGGTATTGTCCCGTCAAACCTTGCCACATCAGGTTGGGTCAGCAGAGCGTGTGGCGGATGTGGCGCGCGGTGGCTACGTGTTGCTAGAAGAGCAGGGCGAGTTGGAAGCCGTCATAATCGCGACAGGATCTGAGGTGGCACTTGCTGTGGATGCTGCGGCTCAACTAGCCGCTTCTGGCAGGGGCGTGCGAGTGGTCTCGATGCCATGCGCGGAGGTCTTTGAGCGACAGGATGCTGCTTATCGGGAGTCGGTACTTCCCAGCCACGTCTTGGCACGAGTGGCAGTTGAGGCATCACACAAAGATTGGTGGTTTAAGTACGTTGGCCTCGACGGACGCGTGGTTGGTATGAGTACCTTTGGGGAGTCAGCACCCGGATCTGACCTGATGCGCGAGTTTGGTTTTACCGTTGATGCTGTGCTCGAGGCTGTCGAGGACGTTATTCTTAGCTAATGACTCGCCTGGGAATCAATGGCCTGGGCAGGGTTGGGCGTCTCTTAATCCGTTGCCTCAGAGATCGTTCCGATGCGAGAGATCGCCTGTCCCTAGCAGCCTGTAATGAGCTTGCGGACAGCCCCACCATTGCCCATCTACTAAAGTATGACTCCACTTTTGGTAGGTACTCGGGCGCGATTGAGCTCGATGGCGAACGCTTAACGGTCGCCGATCAGACCTTCCCGATCTTCCACGAAGAGGACCCGTCAGCTATTCCCTGGTCAGACGAGCAAGTTGATCTCGTTGTCGACTGCTCTGGTACTTCGGCAGATCGAGCCTCGGCGGAGCGACATCTATCGGGGAGCGTGCAGCAAGTTCTCTTATCTCAGCCCGCTACACCCGATGTCGACGCGACCATTATCGTTGGTGTCAATCAAGACGATTTGCGGTCCGACATGCGAATTGTTTCCGCGGGTTCCTGTACTAGTAATGCATTGATCCCAGTCATCAAGGTGCTCGATGATGCCTTCGGGGTGGATGCCGGAGTGGTCACGACGATTCATTCCGCCATGAACGATCAGCCCGTCATTGACGCTTATCACCATACCGACCTTCGGAAGACCCGATCGGCCTTTAGTTCGGTTATTCCTGTTGACACCGAACTAGCCGCTGGTGTCGACCGGTTACTACCTCATTTATTAGGCCGATTCAGTGCTCGTGCCATGCGTGTGCCTACAGTCAATGTGTCGGCGCTGGACCTATCGGTGGTGCTTCGGTCGGAGATCGATTTGGAGGGCGTGAATCAAGCGTTACTCGATGCCAAGCAAACGTTGTCACCGATCTTGGATGTGAGCGATGAACCATTGGCATCTTGCGATTTTCTGCGGCACCCCGCTTCTTGTGTTGTGGACTTAACCCAGACCCAAGTTAGTGGTAATCGACTACTGAAGGTACTGATTTGGTTCGATAACGAGTGGGCCTTTGTCAATCGAATGATTGATATTGCGATTCGCATGGATGCATTAGAGCAAGGCGACTCGAACCTTTGAGTTTAGTGGTGAATGATCAATCGTTGTTGAGGAGAAATTAAGAGATGCTGACGATGGAATCCTTGTCGTTGACTAACCAACGCGTGCTCATTCGCGAAGACCTCAATGTGCCAATAAAAGATGGCGTGGTCGCCAACAGTGCCAGATTGCGGGCGGCAGTACCCACGATCCAAAAAGCAATTGAGAAAGGCGCTGGCGTTATTTTGATGTCTCATTTGGGCCGGCCGACCGAAGGTGTCTACGATCCTACTTTTTCGCTGGCGCCGGTCGCCGATGCGCTCACGGACCTGCTGGGTCGTCCAGTAACACTAATGCCTTATTGGCCTGAGCATTCACCTTTAGCCGGTGATGTCTGGCTCTTGGAGAACGTCCGCTTTAACGAGGGCGAGAAATCTGACGGTGAAGCGCTCGCGCGATGTTATGCGTCGTTATGCGATGTCTTCGTGATGGATGCTTTCGGGACAGCCCATCGTGCGCAGGCATCGACCCATGGTGTTATCCAACAGGCGTCAGTCAGTTGTGCAGGCCCTCTGCTTCAGGCCGAACTTGAGGCACTTGACGCCGCATTGGCTGAACCTAAAAAGCCACTTGTAGCCGTGGTAGGTGGTTCGAAGGTATCAACCAAGCTAGCCGTGCTTGAGCGATTAGCAGAGCTCTGCGATCAGCTGTTGGTGGGCGGCGGCATCGCCAATACCTTTTTGGCGGCCGCGGGTTACCCCGTGGGCAAGTCACTGTATGAAGCGGACTTGGTGCCCATGGCGCGAACTTTGATGTCTAAGACTCAAATACCGCTGCCGCTGGACGTGGTGGTTGCTCAGTCGTTTAGCGAAAATGCTACTGCCACCACGAAGTTGGCAGCGGATGTTGGTGACGACGACATGATCCTCGATATCGGTCCATTGTCGCAGCAACGGCTGGCCGATGTGATTTCTGAGGCTGGGACGCTGTTGTGGAATGGGCCCGTGGGTGTGTTTGAGTTCCCTGCCTTTGCAGCTGGGACAGCAGCCCTTGCTCAAGCAGTAGCTGATAGTGAGGCATTTTCGGTCGCCGGCGGGGGCGATACCCTAGCAGCTATCGATCAGTTTGGTATTGCTGATCAGGTGTCCTACATATCGACAGGTGGCGGCGCGTTCCTTGAGTACGTTGAAGGCAAAGAATTACCCGCTGTGCGTGCACTCAAGGAGCGCTGAGCCCGTATAGTTGGGAAAGACAGGATAAGGAGGTAGAAGTGGCCTTAATCAGTATGCGTCAGTTATTGGATTATGCGGCAGAGCACGAGTTTGGGGTGCCGGCCTTTAACGTTAACAATCTCGAGCAGACCCGAGCTATTATGGAGGCAGCCGAAGCCTGTGACGCCCCAGTCATCATGCAGGCGAGTGCCGGCGCTCGAAAATATGCGGGTGCGCCATTTCTTCGCGCGCTAATGCAAGCTGCGGAAACCGAATTTCCCTCTATCCCTATCGTTGTGCATCAGGATCACGGCACGTCACCGGCTGTTTGTCAGCGATCGATTCAGCTTGGCTTTACTTCGGTCATGATGGATGGATCGTTAGGTGACGACGGTAAGACGCCGATGGACTATGACTATAACGCAGACGTTACCAAGCGTGTCGTGGATATCGCGCATGCCTGTGGCGTATCAGTGGAGGGTGAAATTGGCTGTCTCGGTTCGCTCGAGACCGGTGAGGCTGGAGAGGAAGACGGCATCGGGGCTGCAGGTAAGCTAACCCATGATCAACTGCTAACCGACCCAGACGAAGCGCAGCAGTTTGTGCAGGATACCGGCGTTGATGCTTTGGCCATTGCCTGCGGTACCAGTCACGGCGCGTATAAATTTACCCGTCCACCGACCGGAGACATTCTCGCCATTGATCGAATCAAAGCGATTCACGCCAACATTCCGTCAACGCACTTGGTGATGCATGGATCATCGGCGGTACCTCAGGATTGGCTCGCGATCATCAATGAGTTTGGCGGTGAAATTCCCGAAACCTATGGAGTCCCCGTCGAGCAAGTGGTTGAAGGCATTAAGCACGGGGTGCGGAAGGTTAATATCGATACAGATTTGCGGTTGGCTGCGACCGGCGCGATCCGTAGATTTCTGGCCGAAAATCCTGCGGAGTTTGATCCGCGCAAATACTTTAAAGAAAGCCTTGTTGCCATGCGCGATATCTGTGTTGCTCGCTACGAGGCTTTTGGCACCGCGGGGCACGCTTCCAAGATTAAGCCTATGTCGCTCGCAGCGATGCAGGAGCGCTACGATTCTGGGGCCATTTAATTCGAAGTTGGCTGGTGGTATGCCAGTCACGAGACAGCAGTGATGACTAGCAATTATTTACAAGCGATTGCGGACACATCGGTCTACGATGTCGCCTCGGTAACGCCCGTGTCTCAGGCTCCGGGGTTGTCGGATCGTTTAACCTGTGACATCTCGCTGAAGCGCGAGGACTTGCAGCCTATCTTTAGTTTCAAATGCCGCGGATCCTACAACAAGATGTCGCGGCTAAGCGATCAGCAGAAGGCCGTCGGGGTTGTTGCCGCCTCGGCGGGGAATCATGCGCAGGGAGTGGCGCTAGCCGCTAGCAAATTGGGTATCGATGCCGTCATCGTAATGCCTGTGACCACGCCATCTATCAAGGTTGATGCCGTAAGGCGTCGAGGTGCACGAGTTGTTCTTCATGGCGATGCCTTCGATGATGCCGCCAAATTTGCAGAGTCGCTGGTCGATACGGAGGGGCGGACGTATTTGCCCCCGTTTGATGATCCCGATGTCATTGCTGGCCAGGGCACGGTGGCGCTGGAGTTAATCAATCAGATGACACCACAGGACTATGTTTTTATCCCTTGCGGTGGTGGTGGCCTGCTGGCGGGTATGGCCGTTTTATTGAAGCACCATTGGCCTGATACCACAGTTATCGGTGTCGAGCCTTCGGATGCGGCCTGCGCTCTGGCGGCTCGACAGGCGGGATCGCGCGTAACATTATCGGAAGTGGGTCTGTTTGCTGATGGCTGTGCCGTCGCTCGTGTTGGAGAAGAAACCCACCGGCTGATCGAGCTGTATGTCGATGACATCATCACAGCGACTACCGACGAGATGTGCGCCGCTGTCAAAGATATTTTTGAAGACACCCGAGCGATTGCCGAGCCAGCAGGCGCCTTGGCGATCGCTGGTATGAAAAAGTACGCGGTAGAACACGCACTTAAAGATAGCTCTATTTTGGCCGTGATCAGCGGGGCCAACACGAATTTCGACCGCTTGCGTTACATTTCCGAGCGAACCGATATCGGTGAGCGTCGCGAGGCTATTTTCAGTGTTGCTATTCCTGAGCGTCGAGGGGCGTTTAGGGACTTCTGCAGAGTCGTCGGTAAGCGGAATATCACGGAGTTCAACTATCGTTATAGCTCTGATGCAGGTGCCAATATTTTTGTTGGTGTATCGGTAGCCCCTGGCACCTCAGATGACACAACACTGGTTGGCCAGTTTGAAAGCGCTGGCTATGCCACCACCGATCTTACCGACGATGAAACCGCGAAGTTGCATGTGCGGTACATGATCGGCGGCAGGTCACCGAGTGCCGCAGGCCATGAGCGCTTATTTCGGATAGAGTTTCCAGAACGGCCGGGTGCCTTGATGAAATTCCTCGATGCACTAGGTAGCGAGTTCGACATCTCATTGTTTCACTATCGAAACCACGGTGCCGCCTACGGCAGAATCCTCGTGGGTTTCGCGATCAGTGGCAATGACGGAGAGTTAATAGCGCGCCTGAACGATCTGGGTTATCCCTATGAGGAAGAGACCAGTAATCGTGCTTACGTGGCCTATTTAAAATAATGTAAAAAAATGTGAACTATTACCAAATTTTCCTGTCATACTCTCCGGCCGCTTTTAGCGGGACATAACAAAATAAACAGGGGGAGTCATGAAGAGGAAGCAACTAGGTTTGGTGCCACTACTGGGAGTCGGTTTTGTTTTAGCGATCCTAGCAAGCGCGCTGACGGCCAATGATGGTGTTGATCTCGAGCCTCACGAGGCGGGCATCCTAGTCAACGCTGAGCAGATCGTTAACGACTGAAAAAAATCAATCCGCGCTCGCTGAGGAATCCGTTAATTGGGATGTCGTGTCCGTCAATCGGCACGCTGTCTTGCAGTTGCACAGCGAATCCAACACCCAGTTTAAATCCCTTCCCCCGGTTCAGCGTTTGGTCGTAGCAGCCTTTACCAAAACCCAAACGGTTACCAGCTTTGTCACAGCCCACTAAGGGCACCAAAAATAAATCGATACTATCTACCGCGATTTCGGCAGCATTTTCGGTCGGTTGAGCAATGCCTCCCATACCCACTTCCAAATCGCTGTTTGACTGGAATTCATGAAAGGTCATGGCGCCGCTGGTTAACACTCTAGGCGCGCAGAAGCATCGACCTTGATTTGAGCCCTTCGCCCATATTTGACTGATGTCGAGTTCAGTTTTGAGCGGGAGGTAGACACCGATCCGGCTGGCGGCTCGCCACAGGGCGCTGTCCAAGAGAATTTCGGTAGCCCTTTGACTGAACTGTGCTCGATCTCGCTGTGGGAGCGCTGCCCGAGCCGCAAGCAATTGTTGTCTCAACTGCTTCTTTTTTGAAGATGAATCGTCGTGCATTAGGTATGACCCAGAGTACCGCCGACAGTGTCGCCCTTGAACCCATGCGGTTCAAGGTGGTGACCCTCATCCTACATCAGGCTTCCCGGCCGCACCGGGCATGCACAACAGTAAAAATGAAGAATCTCCGGGTGGTGCATTATCGGCTCGAGGACTGACGGTCTAGCGCATACACCAGGTCAATGCCAGTATAACCCAGTGCGCTCAAAGAAAATTAGGAAATCTCAAACTGTCTAAGTTGGAACAGAGCTTCGTCGATTTTGGAGGTCAAAGACTTGATTTGATCTTCATTATCGGGTGATGCCACTGCGCTCGGAGCCCCTCGTTCAAGCAATAATTGATGGCTTAAATTGAGGGCAGCCATGATGGCAACGCGTTCTATCCCGATTACCTTTCCAGTTGCTCGGATCGCTCGCATTTGGGCATCTAGGTCTCGAGCTGCTAGGAGGAGTTCATCCTCTTGCTCTGGCTCGCAGGCAACTTGGTAGCTCTTATCAAGAATTTCGATACTGACAGTGTTTGGGCGCATCGCTCTTAGTTGCCCTCCAGCTTTTGTAACCGACTTATCGATCGCTCGATGTATTCGTTAGCTTTGCGGTGCCGATCGGCCAGGTTGCGCTTGTCATGTTGGAGGTCAGCGACGCGTTTCTTCAACGACATATTTTCGGCTTTTAACTGTGTGCTGAGCTCGACTAAATCGTCGACCTTTGACTCCAAGGTCTTGATGAGATTCTCAGTCACGTTATTGCACCCACTACCCAATTCGGCTTCACTATAGGTAACCGCTCATGGGTGGTCAAACGCGGTGAAATACGAAATGCGACTGTGACCGTAGCAGTTTCACACGGATCTACACTAACTGGGATTTTTATGCTCGATTCGCTAGGCGCCTTCGAAGACATGCTGGATTGGGAGGAGCTGGCGGACCTCGTATTTAACGCAGGTCAAACCGTCAATCCCTCCGAAATTCACGGGGTGATGGTGGGTCTGTTGGCCTCAGGGTTCGATCCGGCAGATGACAACCATTTGGCGCAGACCGTAGCCGCCACCGAGCGCGCACTAGGGATGGATGTTACCGGTGAACTTGCTGAGACAATGGGTCGATTAAGCCTTGCGACACTGTCGGCGATTGTCGATTCCGATTATGCATTCCAGCCATTACTGCCGTCGGACGACGATGCGATGGAGACCCGCCTTCGCTCTTTGTCAGGTTGGGTAACTGGATTTTTGTCAGGTTTTACAGAGGGCGTGTCATCGCGCAACGCGTCCAGTGATGCGGTCGATACCTCCACCGCTGATATTTTGCGCGATTTCGCAATGCTAGCGCAGGTTGATACGGACGAAGCGGATAGCGACGATGCGGAGCGTAATCTGGAAGAACTGATTGAATACGTGCGCCTCGCGGCCGTTAGTATCGTTCAAGACGTGGTAAATAACAGGGAGTTTTAACTAGTGAAGATCAGTAAGTCAGAGTTCGCGCAACGTCGGAAACGTCTCATGGCGGAAATGGCACCCGAAAGTGTTGCCATAATTCCTGCGGCCCGTGAGGTGACACGTAGCAGAGATACCGAGTATCCATTTCGTCAAAATAGCGACTTTTTATACCTCACGGGCTTTGAGGAGCCCGACGCGGTACTCGTGTTGGTGCCAGGTAGGCGCCAGGGGCAAGTCATTATGTTTTGTCGAGATCGCGATCCCGAGCTCGAGCTGTGGAACGGATACCGTCAGGGTCCAGAGGGCGTTGTCAAAAACTTTGGCATGAATGACGCTTATCCAGAGAGCGATGTCGACGACATCATTCCGGGGCTTATTGAGGGTCGATCAACGATCTATTATTCGATGGGCCACGACGATCAATTTGACCGGCGAGTACTGTCTTGGGTAAATCAGATCCGAGCAAAAGTTAGAAACGGCGCTAAGCCACCCGGCGATATTTCCGATCTCGCGTTTCTTTTACATGAACACCGATTAATCAAGTCTGACGCCGAGCTGAAGATTATGCAGAAAGCGTCGGATATCAGTGCCGATGCGCATTGCCGTGCAATGAAAGAGAGTCGCGCCGGTCGTTTCGAGTACCACTTGGAGTCCGCAATCTGTCATACCTTTAGCGAAAATGGCGCGCGTCACCCTGCGTACAACTCGATTGTAGGGAGCGGCAAGAATGCCTGTGTGCTCCATTACACTGAGAATAATGCTCGCATGGAGGACGGTGACTTGGTGCTCATCGATGCCGGTTGTGAGTATCAAGGCTACGCGGCCGATATCACTCGCACTTTCCCTGTGAACGGGAAGTTCTCAGAGCCTCAACGGGCCTTGTACGACCTCGTATTGAAATCTCAGTTAGCAGCGATTGCCTCGGTGAAACCTGGAAAGAAATGGAATACACCTCACGATGTCACAGTCCGAGTGATTACTCAGGGACTCGTTGAGCTAGGGCTCCTTAAAGGCGACGTGAAAACGCTGATCGGGGAGGGCGCCTATCGAGATTTTTATATGCACCGTGCTGGTCATTGGTTGGGGCTCGACGTACACGATGTGGGTGAATACCGCATCGATGGTAAATGGCGACCGCTCGAGCCGGGTATGGTGCTCACTATCGAGCCGGGTATCTATGTCGCTGCCGACAACAAAAAGGTTGCACAGAAATGGCGGGGTATTGGTATTCGCATTGAGGACGATGTGGTTGTTACTGAGTCGGGTTGTGAGGTTTTGACTCACAGAGTTCCCAAAACAGCGGACGCCATCGAGGCTTTAATGGTGGCGGCCTAGTGCAAAGCAAGTCGCATATTGTTGTCGCCGGCGGCGGCCTAGTCGGGCTGCTACTGGCCTGTGTTTGTAAGCAATCGCAGTCTTCTTGCGCCACAGTCACCGTGATAGAACGAGAGTTCCCGCTATCGAGCGAAGCGATACTCGATACTCGGGCGACAGCATTAAGCGCCGATTCTAGGCAGAGGCTCCACAGTTGGGGTCTTTGGGCTGGCCTGGAGTCATCGACAGCAGCGATTACAGATATTCATGTGTCGCGCTATCGGCGGTTTGGCAGCGCGTTGCTGTCTGCCAAGGAGCAGCAACTCGATGCGCTTGGTTACGTGGTTGAAAATAGCGCGATGATGAGCTCATGGCTCGACCTTGCACGATCACTTGAAATCGACATCAGGACTGGCGTCACAATCGATGCTATGACCGACACTGGTGAGTACCCCAGCTTGAGTCTGAGCGATGGCTCGAACATCTCAGCATCATTGTTAGTAGTAGCTGACGGGGTTCGCTCACGCCTGCGTCAATCGCTGAACATGAAAACGCTAGCTCGTGAGGCATCTCAGTACGCCATCGCCTGCAATGTCGCCGTATCTGAAGCAGTCGAAGGTCGGGCGTTCGAGCGATTTACCGAGGAGGGTCCGATTGCCTTTTTACCCCTGCCAAACTCGATTAACGGGCAAGCGGTATATAACGTGATCTGGTGCGCTCATCAAACGACGGTGGACCAGCTGATGCCGATGTCTGACAGCGCCTTCCTCGCGGCCATGCAAGAGACATTTGGTTGGCGGGTTGGCAGGCTCCTCGCGTGTGGAGCTCGTGGCAGTTGGCCTTTAGCATCAGTTGAGGCCACGGAAGTCACTCGGCATCGATGCGTATTGATGGGCAATGCAGCGCACACGCTCCATCCAGTCGCAGGGCAGGGCTTCAATTTGTCGGTGCGTGATATTTCGGCCCTCGCCACGGTCCTGCAAGATTTTGATTTCGAGCGGGATGACTCGAGGGAGCTGTCAGAACGCCTACGCAACTTTTCTCACTCCGTTGAAAGTGATCGTATAGTTACGCAATCGGCGACCACAGCGCTCGCATCTGTATTTGACACGCCTTCACCGGCTATCGATGTCGGGTCACCGCTTGCGTTATCTGCACTCGATATAACACCACCGCTTCGCCGACGTGTTGCTCAACTTGGGATGGGGGTACGTTGACGATGGATCGTTACGATGTGGCAATCGTGGGTGCCGGAGTGATCGGTATGTCGGTCGCTTTAGCGCTCAAGGAGAGCGGATTGTCGATAGCGCTTATTGATGCGGCCTCGGCGCCTGCGAGCGAGCCATCAGGCAGAGGAGTGGATGGCTGGGGAAAACGTGTTACGGCATTGACTCCGGCTTCTGAGGAGTTTCTCGGCTCACTCGATGCCTGGTCAGCGATGCATCGCACTGACCGTGTCGCGAGCTATACGGCTATGCAGGTTTGGGATGGAGAAGCGTCGGGGGCCATCCACTTTGCTGCCCGTGACGTGGGTGCGACGGCGCTTGGGCACATCGCTGAGTCCCAACTGACGATGAGTGTCCTCGCGGAATTGGTGGCCGCTGCTCCTGCCATCCACAACCGTTGGAGCGCGAGGGTCGTAGGATGTACGTCTGATGCCGAAGGGGTGGAACTTGACTGCGACGATGGCTCTTCCATTAGAGCGGAGCTTGTCATTGCTGCTGATGGCGCACGGTCCAATATTAGGGATCTTGCCGCGATGAGGACCCGGCAGTGGCGCTATCAACAGAACGCGATTGTCGCCACCGTTGAGCTTGAACAGGACCACCGTGATACCTGTTGGCAGGCTTTTTTGGCGACCGGGCCGCTGGCCTTGTTGCCTCTCGCTGAATCAAATCATTGCTCTATTGTCTGGTCTCTCGATGACGATGTCTCCCCACGATGGGAGGCAGCCTCCGATGCGGAGTTTGTCGATGGACTGAATCGAGCGTTGTCGGCAGTTCCGATGCGAGTCACTGCGGTTGGTGAGCGCGCGACATTTCCACTTGTTCAGTGTCACGCGGTTGACTACGTAAAGGATCGTATTGTGCTGGTTGGCGACGCTGCGCACAGCATCCATCCGCTGGCAGGTCAGGGTATCAACCTAGGTCTCGCCGATGCGAAGGTGCTTGCTGAGAGCATAATTAATGCTATTCAGCGAGGTGGGCCCTGGGCGAGTGCACCGGTGCTAGGCCGTTATCAGCGTCTGCGAAAGACAGAAAACCTCGCCATGATGGCCGCCATGCAAGCGTTCAAGTGGGGTTTTGGGAGTCGTAATCCAACGGCGGTGATGGCGCGAAACTTTGGCCTTCGTATGGTTGATGAACAGCGCTGGATCAAGAACTGGTTCGCCAAACAGGCAGCAGGCGCCTGATAGTTGCGGATGGTGTGAGAAAAACGCTCTCTTGATTGCCATGATTTGCATCACGTCTTACTCTTTGAGTCTGCGAAATATGGGGGTCGCGACATGAGTGAAACACCGAACGAGCTTTTTTACGCCAAGTCGCACGAGTGGGTCCGGCGCGAGGAAGACGGCACACTAACGGTCGGAATTACCGACCACGCACAAGAAGCCCTCGGCGATATTGTGTTTGTGGAAACGCCTGAGATCGGCGACGCCATTGCTGCAGGTGACCAAGCAGGGGTTGTCGAATCCACTAAGTCGGCATCGGATATTTACGCGCCTGTCTCGGGAGAAGTGATGTCCGTCAATGAAGAGCTCGCAGACGGACCTGAGCTAGTGAATACCGAACCCTACACCGAAGGCTGGTTCTTCAAGATTCAGCCCGATGACATGGGTGAGCTGGACGGTTTAATGGCTGCCGATGAGTACGCCGAGTTTTGCGACAACGAGGACTAATCATTCCTCAGTGAAATGATAGGCCAGCCAGCATTGGCCGCAAACAGCGCCAGTTTTTCATCCGGGTCCACCGCTGTCGCATGATCGACTTCTCTTAGTAGCGGTAAATCATTGTGGGAGTCGCTGTAGAAATAGCTTGTATCAAACGTTTTGCTATTGGACGCCCGCCACTCGTTGATCCGTGTCACTTTGCCTTCGGCAAACGAGGGTACGCCTGTTGGCTTACCTGTGTAATATCCATCAATAAGTTCAGCATCACAGGCAATTAAGTGTTCGATTCCCAACCTATCGGCGATAGGGCGAGTGACCACCGAGTTGGTTGCAGTAACAATGACCAACGTATCACCGCGTTGGCGGTGATACGCGATTAAGTCAAAAGCGGCATTGAGCAGAATTTTTTCGACATAATTCTTCATGAAAGGCCACTGCAACTCCCTTACGGCCTCGGGTGTCATACGGGCGATCGGGTTCAGTGCGAATTCAAGGTAGTCGAGAATATCGAGCGTTCCCGCCTGGTACTGCGTATAATAGTGATCGTTTTGCAGTTCATGGCGCTCTGCGTCTACCAGCTGCCGGTCGACCAGATATTCACCCCAGAGATGGTCTGAGTCGCCTGCTATCAGAGTGTTATCAAGATCAAAGAGTGCCAGCGCCATCTTAGCTCGCCTGTGTTTTGAGCTATGATACGCGATATTTGAAGAGACTTATGTTGTTAACGAGCAAATCTACGATGCGTCCGAGGCGACATATTCCATGTAAGGAATCTAGCTGTGTCTAGTGATCAAATGGGCACTGAGCCTGGCAAAGCCAGAGTGATTGATGAGCAAGGCTTCCGGCCGAATGTCGGCATTGTCATCAGCAACAAAGAGGGTCGAGTGCTTTGGGGCCGTCGCGTCAAAGGGCGAGATTCTTGGCAGTTTCCTCAGGGTGGGATTGATGCCGATGAGTCTGCTGAAGAAGCTATGTATCGCGAGCTCAGAGAAGAGGTAGGATTGCTGCCCGAGCACGTTACCTTGCTCGCGCAGACTAAGAGCTGGCATAAATATCGGTTGCCGGCAAAGTACGTCCGAAAATACGAGTCACCCGTTTGCATAGGGCAAAAGCAGAAATGGTTTTTGCTGAGACTTGAGGCGGACGACGATGCGGTTAGGCTCGATTTGGACGATACGCCTGAGTTCGACCATTGGCGCTGGGTCACCTACTGGCATCCAGTGGCAGCCGTCGTTGATTTTAAGCGTGATGTATATCGCGCTGCACTGTCGGAGTTGTTGGCGGCAGAGCAGCCGCGTCGTGGGCGCAGGGGTGGCGGACGGCGGCGACGATAATTGGGCGCGATTGCTCGGAACCTGAAACTAAGAAAATGAAACGAGTTGCGTGCGCAGATAAAGCGCCTATTTCTGCATTGAAAGCGATGGTTGCGTAAGCCCCGATATTTCTAAGCCCAAATGTTAAAGAGGTAGCTTCTGACATGATTGCCTATCCCGAAATTGATCCGATCGCGATATCGATAGGGCCTATCAATATCGCCTGGTACGGTCTGACCTATGTGGCTGGCCTCGCATTCGCGTGGTGGTTGGGCCGCCAGCGATCCCGATTGCCCGGCGCTGTGGTATCTGAAGATCAGTTAGACGATCTAATCTTTTATGCGGCGCTTGGCATTATTCTGGGTGGTCGGATTGGCTACATCATTTTTTATGGCTGGAGCGGTCTGATGGCAGATCCGCTCCGGCTGTTTCGTATTTGGGAGGGAGGTATGGCATTCCATGGCGGTCTGCTTGGGGTCATCGCTGCCATGTCGTTATTCTGCCGACACCATAAGTTAAGCATTCCTGGTGTCATGGACTTTGTTGCGCCATTGGCACCGATCGGACTGGCGCTTGGTAGGTTGGGGAATTTTATTAACCAAGAGCTATGGGGCAGAGCGACTGATGTACCTTGGGCTATGGTGTTTCCAAAAGACCCTTTGGGTTTAGCGCGCCACCCCTCACAGCTCTATCAGTTCGCACTCGAGGGAGTTTTGCTGTTCGTGGTGCTGTATTGGTTTACTAAACAGCCCAGGCCGACGTGGTCTGCGGCGGGTCTGTTTTTGCTTGGCTACGGTCTGTTGCGCTCGTTCGCGGAGTTTTTCAGGGAGCCCGACGCGCACATTGGATTCGAGGCGTTTGGATGGCTGACTCGAGGGCAGCTATTATCGGTACCCATGCTGATTGGTGGTCTGTTGTTAATGATTTGGGCGTATCGACGCCAGCCGTCCAACTAGGAACTTGCTATGCAGAATTATCTCGACTTGCTCGCAGACATCCGCGATAACGGTACTGATCGTGGTGATCGCACAGGCACAGGAACCCGCTCTGTATTCGGCCGGCAGTTGCGATTTGATCTCGATGTCGGCTTTCCCATTCTGACCACCAAGAAAGTTCACTTTAAAAGCGTGGTGAATGAGCTTATTTGGTTTTTGAGTGGCGATACCAATACGCAATGGCTGCGCGAGCATGGCGTTTCAATTTGGGATGAATGGGCCACTGAGTCTGGTGATCTTGGGCCGCTGTATGGCGCTCAGTGGGTTAATTGGCCCACGCGCGATGGTGGTTCTATCAACCAAATCGATTACGTCCTCGATTGCCTTCGGAATAGGCCCGAGAGCCGCCGTATCCTGTTTCATGCATGGAATGTCGAATACTTACCTGATGAATCGATTTCGCCACAAGAAAATGTGGAGCAAGGCCGGATGGCATTGCCACCGTGCCACCTGCTCTATCAGTTCTACGTTGCCGACGGTAAGTTATCAGCCATGCTCTACATCCGCTCTAGCGATGCATTTCTTGGCTTGCCTTTTAATATCGCCTCGGTCGCACTCTTGGTTCACATGTTGGCTCAGCAGGTTGGCTTGGTACCGGGAGAGGTCATAGTCACCATGGGCGACTGTCATCTTTACAGCAATCATTGGGAGCAAGTGGCGACTCAGTTGGCAAGGCAGCCAAAAGCGCGCCCACAGCTCCAGATTCTCAGGTGTCCAGACTCGATTTATGGCTACAAATTTGAAGACTTTGTACTCAAGGGTTACGACCCTGAGCCAAATATCGCTGCCCCGGTGGCGATTTGATCATGACATTTGACAGTGATTTGGAAGTGACGCTCGTCGTTGCTGTGGCAGATAATGGTGTGATTGGCAGGGGCAATGCCTTGCCTTGGGATCTTCCGGATGACCTGAAGCACTTCAAGCAGACCACAATGGGCCGCCCAATCATCATGGGTAGAAAGACCTTTGAGTCCATCGGTCGTCCCTTGCCTGGGCGACTCAATATCATTTTGACGCGAAGCACTGATTGGCAGGCGGTAGGCGTATCCACTGCCGCTACGATTGGCGATGCGATTGATTTAGCAGAGCAACAAGCGCTGATCGATGGCGCCGATAGCGTCATGATTATCGGTGGAGCTGAGGTCTACCGTCAGGCGTTACCATTTTGCACTCGGGCCGTTGTCACTCGGGTGCACGGCCAAGTCGATGGCGATGCCTTTTTTGATCTCTCGAGCTTCGATCACTGGATCGAGCGTAAGTGCTCTGACGTCGAGGGTGGCACGCAAAACAGTCACAACTTCTCGGTGGTTGAGCTTGAAAAGCCCTGATGCCTCATAAATTTTACGGATTCGTGCCCGATTGCTCGTGAGAGACGTTGCCAACGGCAAAGTTCGACGATAGAGTTTCGGACTCGCTCGAACAGGTTCCAACACGGTGAATAAATAGAGCTGTAATCGAGCTCATTCCGTAATGACGAAAAATGGACCTTGACTGGTCTTAGAATTCTTTTGCTTGAGGAAGTATAAATCCCATGACTGTGACTCGGCTTAAAACACTCCTCGGTTCGGCGACTCTGATCGCTAGCCTCACAGGAGTATCAGCGGCGAACGCTGAATCTCTAGATGCAATTATGCAGGTAGGTAAAGATCGTACTGACGACGCGGCAGCGTCTCAGATTAATATCGATCGCCTCGCTGACGAGACTCGTGATCTGCTGTCTGACTACAAGACGGTAATAAAGCAGGTGGAGGGGCTCAAGGTATACAACGCGCGCCTCGATCGTCAGATCGAAAACCAAAACCGCCGCATCGCTGATATCGATCAGTCGATTTCTGACGCGGCCGTGATTCAGCGTCAGATACCACCACTCGTGACTCGGATGGTCGACGCCTTAGAGCAGTTCATCAACCTTGATATGCCGTTTGATCTTGATACTCGCTTGGGCAATATCGAAGCGGTCCGCAGTAACTTAGATCGCTCAGACGTGACTGCTGCCGAGGCGTTTCGTCAAGTTCTGGAGCTTTACTCGATCGAGCTTCAGTACGGCAGGGGCATCGAAGCCTACAGCGATACGATTACCGTGGGTGGCTCCGAGCGCGACGTGGATATGTTGCGGATAGGGCGCGTGGCGTTGATTTACCAGACAACCGATGCAGCCGAGAGTGGAGCGTGGAATAAAGAGTCAGCGTCATGGGAGGCATTGTCTGCCTCCGACTACTCTGCGGAAGTTCGCAAGGGTGTCCGAATTGCTAAGAAGCAAGCAACTATTGATCTCTTGAATATGCCCGTAGCGGCACCGGAGGCTAACTAAAATGAAGGTTAAGTTTTTTAAAGCAACCGCATTTGCAGTCGCAGGTTTAATTGCCTCGAGTGGTGTCTATGCACAAGAAGCGGCGGCGCCAGAAGTGCCAGCAGGACCAACGCCGCAAGAAATCGCAGCTCAGAATATGGATGAGTTACTCGATCTCGTAAAGCAGGGGCGCGCGCGAGCCGCCGCAGAAAATGAGGCCCGTGAGCAGCGTTTCCAGCAGGACAAAGCCAATCAGCAAGCCGCTTTGGAGCGCGCTCGCCGAGAGCGGGCTGCGGAAGAGCGTCGGTCGGCGCGACTCGAAAAGCAGTTTGAGGACAACGAACTGCTGATCGCTGCTAAGCAAGACCAACTGAAAGAGCGTCTGGGTACACTCGCAGAACTTTTCGGTCACCTGACTGCAGCGTCGGGCGACCTCGCGTCTAACATTGAGGTTTCACTGGTCAGTGCTGAGTACCCCGACCGCGAAGTATTCTTGAAAGACTTAATTGCTAAGATGACAGGATCAGACCGGTTGCCTCAGATCGAAGAGATCGAGCGTGTATGGTTCGAAATGTTACGTGAGATCAGCGAGCAAGGCGTGGTGTCACGTTTCGCGGCTGACGTTGCGACGCCATCCGGTGAAATCGGATCACGTGATGTGGTTCGTGTTGGTGCATTTAACATTATCGATGCTAGCGGTAATTATTTGACCTACAACAACGACAAATTGGCGGAATTGCCTCGCCAGCCCGGTGGTGGCGCGACTGCTCAGGCAAGTGCGCTAGCTGGCAGTACCTCGGGTCTTTCACAGTTCGGTATCGATCCAACTGGCCCAACCGGTGGTTCTTTCCTAGCTGCGATTATCGACACGCCCACGCTTGAAGAGCGTTGGCATCAGGGCGGCTATGTCGGGTACGCAATTACGGCCGTTGGTGCGTTTGCATTCTTACTGGCGATATACCGAGTTATTATGTTGACCATGGTTGGCGGAGCGGTATCGCGACAGTTGAAATCGTCTGATGCTAACGATAACAATCCATTGGGTCGCGTACTTAAGGTGAGCCAAGACAATCGAAGCATCGATACTGAGACTCTCGAGCTCAAGATGGCCGAAGCTGTGCTTCGAGAGACGCCGAAGCTGGAGTCAGGTCTGACGCTGCTGAAGATTATCGCTGCGGTGGCTCCCTTGATGGGTCTGCTCGGCACAGTAACCGGTATGATTATTACCTTCCAGGCGATTACGATCTTTGGTGCTGGTGATCCCAAGGCGATGGCCGGTGGTATCTCGAGTGCGCTTGTAACTACAGTACTGGGTCTGTTGGTAGCCATCCCAACAGTGTTGTTACACACCATCGTGAACGGGCGAGCACAGAAAGTCATCCACATCATAAACGAGCAGGCGACCGGTATTGTTGCCGAGCGAGCTGAAGCTACTGGCAGCTAACTCGAATTACTCGGAGTAAAGATTGATGGGAGACTTAATCAGTACCATTTTGGCCTTCATGAGCAAAGGGGGCGATGTCCTCTGGCTCATCGCCATCCTAGTATTCTTTATGTGGACCTTGATCATTGAGCGATTTGTTTATTTTCTGGCTGGAGGTTGGAAAACTGACAAGATCGCAGTTATTGATGCTTGGGAAGGTAGAGGTGAGCGGAAATCTTGGAATGCCAAGCAAATCCGAGTGAAGCTGCTGTCTCAGAGTCGAGGGCTAATCAACGACAATATGGGACTGATCGCGACCTGCGTGGCGCTTTGCCCGCTGCTGGGGTTGCTGGGCACAGTGACTGGGATGATCGAGGTATTTAATGTGATGGCGGTCACCGGTGGTGGCGATGCTAAATCCATGGCCGGCGGTGTTGAACGATCTACCATTCCAACGATGGCGGGAATGGTAGCCGCATTGTCAGGGCTATTTGCAAATACACAGCTTCAGAGCATTGCTTTGCGTGAGCAGCAACTCTTGGAGGATCAGCTGACGTCTGATCACTGATCGGTCAGCAGAGGACTTTTTAAGTGCGAAAAATAGCAAAAGAACAAGAGCAGGACGGGGCTGAAATCGATTTAACCCCAATGCTTGACGTTGTTTTCATCATGCTTATCTTTTTCATCGTGGTCGCTTCTTTCATTAAGGAAGCAGGTATTGAGGTAAACCGGCCTGATGACAACCAGCAGCAGGATCCTAATGATTCGGTAAGTATTGTTGTTGAGATAGCGTCAGACGGTCAGATTTGGATGGAAAACCGCAGAGTTGACGTCCGCGCAGTACGAGCGAATATCCAGCGTCTGTTGGCGGAGGATCCTGAAGCGCCGGTGACAGTCAAGGTAGAGAAAGGTGCGAAGTCGGGTATCGTCGTAGATGTGGCCGATGCAGCGCGCGAAGCGGGTGTTGGCATCGTCAACTGGGCCAGTGATAAGGGTTAACGTATGAGTTTGCGAGATCAAGCTGGTCGCCCGTCCGCGGCTTCAAAGCAGGAAGAGAATCAAATTGACTTGACGCCGATGTTGGACGTCGTCTTTATTATGTTGATATTCTTTATTGTCACTTCTTCTTTTGTGAAAGAGCCTGGTATCGAGATCTTCAAGCCGCAGGCAGAAACTACCGAGGCATGCGAGCGCGGTACGATTATTTTTGCGGTAGATACGCGCGGCGAGATTTACTACAACAAGAACAAAGTGCCCCTTGACCGGGCATTGAGAACTGCAGAGGCTGCTAAGAAGGAGGCGCCTCAGGCAAATATAGTGATTCAAATCGACCGAGAAACGCCAGCGTTCGCTGTTGAAGAACTGATTGATACAGTTCGGCCAGTGCTGACAGCGCCGCCGTGCATCTCGACTGACGAGGCTTAAGCGATATGCCAGCTAGTGTGCGATCAATAATAGGCGCTGTTGTAGCTGTCCCTATCGCTGTCGGCTTGTTTTACATCATGACTGCATTGGTGTCGCGTGACTTTCAGCAAGAGGAAACAAAGGCGCGAAAGATTGCCGATATCGTTGTTCCCGACAAGGTGATTGAGACAAATCTCAAGGAAGTGTTGCCTGAGAAAGTCGAAGATCCCGAGGAACCTCCGCCGGATATGGAGCCTCTTGAGTTTGATACCGACGTCGATATGAACATGGCCAACACTGCGCCGGCAGTGGCTGTAACGGTGAATATTAATGCGAGTGGCATGTCATCCGGAGACGGAGAGTATCTTCCCATTGTAAAAGTGGCGCCAATTTACCCGAGACGGGCGCAAACACGTGGCCTGGAAGGCTTCTGTATTGTCACTTATACGGTTACTTCGAGTGGATCGATCCGTGATCCTTATATTGCCAACCCTGAGCAAGACTGTCCGCAGTCGATTTTCCGAAGCGCTTCAATCAAAGCTGCGGAGAAGTTTAAGTACAAGCCACGAGTAGTCGATGGTCAGGCGATTGAAGTGGTGGGCGTTGCTAACAAGTTCACTTACGAACTTGAGGGAGGCAGGTAATGCGAGAAACGATGATGCGGCTGCTCAGTCAAGCTATATGCGTAGCTGTGGTTTTAGTCGCGGGTGTGGCTAGTAGCCACATAGGCGGTACTCTTTCTGTGGTTCCAGCGGCTTACGCGCAGTCGGATGATAAGCCCAAGGAGCGCGAAACCAGAAAAACACCAGCTCTTCGTAATGCAGTGTACGAAAAGCTAGCTGAAGCGCAGGAGCTCGCTGAAGCAAAGGATTACGTTGGTGCCCAGGCGATCCTGGACGAGATGATTGGTGAGACCAGCAAGAAGCGGTCGCTCAACAGTTACGAGCTAGCTAACGTCTACAACACTTACGCGTTTTTGCGGTATGCCAACGAGGACTACAAAGGCTCATTACGATACTACGAGCTAGTGATTGAGCAGCCAGATATTCCGTTGGCGCTCGAGATCAACACAAGATACACCATCGCACAGCTTTACTTCGTTCAAGAAGACTGGAAGAACGGTGTTGATGCGCTACTTGTTTGGCTGGATCTGACGGACAAGCCAAACTCCAACGCTTTTGTATTGTTGGCAAACGGGTACTACCAGTTAAAGGATTACGATGAGTCGTTGAGAAATATCAACGTCGCCATGGACATGGAGAAGGCCGCGGGCAAGATTCCAAAAGAGCAGTGGTACGCTCTCGCGCAATTCCTTTACTACGACAAGGGTGATATCGACAGTGCGCTCGAGACAGTTAAGTCACTTATCTTGTATTACCCGAAGAAGCAGTATTGGGTGCAAGCGGCTCAGATTTACACAGAGAAGCGCGACGATGATCGAGCGCTCGCGATGCTCATCGCGACACACGAACAGGGCTTGTTGGATCGCAGTGCCGAGTTGGTAAATCTCGCTTACTACTATTTGAATGCGGAAGCGCCTTATCCTGCAGCCAAAGTGCTGGCGGAGGGCTTGGACAGTGAGACCCTTGAGGCAACCTCAAGGAACTACGAACTGACGGGTAATGCTTGGCGTCAAGCACAGGAAGTGCAAAAGAGTCTGCCCATGCTTGAAACC
>CENU01204969.1_pt1 | contig 27037 bp, 28 predicted proteins | sample 361331 | NCBI WGS metagenome assembly CENU01 (sample SAMEA2619766, study PRJEB7988) | marine metagenome | isolation source: saline water (ENVO:00002010), including | reverse complement strand
CGAGATCCATACCGGCGGAAAAGACCGGTCCGGTAGAGGAGATCACGATCACTCGCGCCTTGGCATGATCATCAATATCCTGAACGACCTTGGGTAGGTCAGACCAGAAAGAGGGAATCATGCTGTTGCGCTTTTCCGGGCGATTAAGACAGATATGCGCGATATTGTTTTCGATGCTCAGATCAAAGCATTCAAAGCGTTCTTGATTCATGGATCCCCCGATGACCATGCGGCTGCCAGAACGTTCGCCGCTTTGCGTATGGAGTGCAAGTATAGATAAGCCCGACCGTTAGCCCAAGGACCTCCCTGGCCTGGTTCGGGCTAGCCGCCAAACAGCAGGCCGTTGAGGTAGCGCCCCGGGACCAGGGTAAAGGCTCCGGCGATCAATATGCCCCCGAGGTAAACGCCGAGCATATTTGATCGATGGGTCCGATGGTCACCGGCCTTCGCTGCGAAGTAGGCGCGGGGGACGCTATAGATGACCAGCACGCTCAGCAAGTGAATGGCACCAAAGTGGCTCAGGAATTGGGGACCCACCTGAGCCTCAATAAAAAGGGTGATCAGGGCAGTAACCAGCATCAACGACATATAGGCTTTGCCCAGCAGGCGATGCATTGGACTGCCCTTGGGTCGAAGCAGGAGCCAGGCGCCCAACACGGCCGCAGGAAGGACCGTAGCCAGGTGCCCATAGATCAAGGTCATTTGCAAAGTTGGCTGCAAAGTCATTGTCAGTGTGGACTCCCCGGCTCGGCTGCTCCCTCGGACGCTACCAGGGATTGGGGTGATTTGCGAGACGCCGGGAGCGTGCTGAGCAGGGCATATGTTTCTTCCGGTCGAGGCCTGTGGTATTACCATGCCCGGACAACGCGAGAGCACTTAGTAATCAGGAGGCAAGAGAGATGGCGGATCAGATAGATACAGGAACACAGGATTTACTGGCGGAGCTGGATGAGGGCGTGCTGACGCTCACCCTCAACCGACCCGAGGCCCGCAATGCGATGTCAGGAGACATGACCGCAGCGTTGGCGGCGCAACTCGCGTCAGCGGAACTCGACTCGGCAGTCCGAGCGATCATTATCACTGGCGCCGGCAAGGGATTTTGCGCTGGCGGCGACGTCAAGGGCATGGCGTCCAAGGGTGATGGCACGGTTGGAGACAATACGATCGACGGTGCGATCCATCGGCAGCGCGTCAATCAACGTGCCACGGCGGGCAAGCTCTACAGCATGCCGAAGCCAACGATTGCCGCACTGCCCGGCGCGGCGGCGGGAGCGGGTTTGTCCTTAGCCCTGGCCTGCGACCTGCGGGTTATGGCGTCCAATGCCATCATGACGACCGCCTTCGCCAGAGTTGGTTTTTCTGGGGACTATGGCGGCACGTTTTTCATGTCCCAACTTGTTGGCACCGCCAAGGCACGAGAGCTTTACTTCCTGTCTGATCGAGTAAGCGCAGAGCAGGCGCTTAGTCTGGGTCTGACCAACTGGGTCTGCGAGCCTGAGGAGCTGGGTGCCAAGGCCATGGAAATCGCGCGACGCCTGGCCACAGGGCCCACGGTGGCCTACCGCTACATGAAGGAGAACTTCGCCCGGGCAGCAAGTTCAGGCGATGTAGACGACTGCCTGGATTTAGAGGCAACGCATCATATTCACTGTGGCCAGACCGATGACCACAAGAATGCGACCAAGGCGTTTGTTGAGAAACGCGAGCCTGTCTTTACCGGCCGTTAGACGATGAGCTGGGGGGCGCTGCCCCTCAGTCAACGGCCTCGACACGAGCCGGTACAGACTTATGCCACGGGGTGCCGACAAAGGCATCCTTCTGGCTTGAAACCGTGAGCTCGTTGGGTGAGGTCCCGGTTTGCTGCTGCACGCCGTATTCGTCGGGGTAGGTGAGGCCCATGCCGTTGGGCAACGAGATAAAGCCTCGCTGCATGCGGTCGTTGAGGGAGACGAGCGCCGGCATGGCGCCAGCCTCCGTTGTGATTTTGGCTGAGGAACCTTCCCCCAAGTTGAGTCTCGCGGCATCGTCGGGGTGGATATGCAGCGCCCCCGACTGATCCTTTCGGCTCCACGCCGGGTTCCGAATAATGGTATTCGCCGTGAAGTCCCTGCGCTCGCCTGCGGCAAGCAGGAAGGGGAAATCAGCGCTGGTCTCCTGGGGTTCTTGTTCGTTCAAGGTGGCAGCCACCTCGAGCAGCTCCGGCAGATCCAGATTGACCCTCCCGCCAGGCAGCCGCTGCCACATCTGATCGTAATTTTCCCGGGCATAGATCATGCCGCTGGGACTGGAAATAATGCCGTCAAACAGTGCTTCCCCCAAAGCCATGCCCTCTCCGCTAAAGCCAGCCTGTTCAACGGCCGTGCGATGGGTAGCCGCGAAGCTATGGCATAGCGCCCATAAGGCTGCGCCATTTTGCATGCCCTCGGGCAGCGTCTGACCAAGCGTCCTATAGAGCAGGCCTGGTCCGATGGCACCCAGGGCAGGCTCAGCGGCGAGTTGGCGAAAGACATGGTCGCGAAAACCGTCTCGCCCCTCAGCATCCAGGACGGCCATTAGCTCTTCAACAATGCCCTCTGGGACAAGGTCTAGGGCCTGGGCCAAGCGCCAATAAATCTCAGCCTCGTCTAGCGGGCCCTCGGGGGCTTGAAATAGGGGCTTACGCAGGTGAAACATATTGTCCGGGAATTCTGCGCTGAAGAACGTGGCTTCGGCTTTTTCATACTGGCTGGTGGCCGGCAGCACGTAGTCTGCCTGCAGCGCGGTCTCGGTCATGGCGACGTCGATACACACACTCACATCCAGGTGGCGCATGGCCTTGCGCCATAAACTGCTCTCCGCCAATGAGTGCACCGGGTTCCCTGAATCAATGATCATGGCGCGATACCGGTTCGGATGATCTGCTAGCACCTCTGTGGCGACGTCGTTACAGGGCACGAGTCCATTGATGAGCCGGCTACCCAAGACGGGGCTGACGCCGGTTTCCTTGCCGCCGGCAAGGTTTGCCAGAGTGAGGGGCAAGAAGTGGGTGCCTGGACGCCCGAAGTGGCCGGTCAACAGCCACAGCAAACGCTGCAGATAGCTGACCAGAGTCGAGTGGCGATTCATTTGAATACCCAGGTCTTCAAGGAGCGCCACGCTTTCTGCGTCCGCGATCAGCCGCGCCGTTGATCTGATTACCGCTTCGTCGATACCTGATTTTTCTGCACAGTCGGTAACGTCCACCTCGATGAAGGTTTCGCTGACTGAAACCAGACCTTCGGCGTGTTCTGCAATCCAGGCATGATTGATCCGATCCTCCTGCACCAGGGTCGCGATCATCCCGGCAAGCAGCCAAGCATCTCGCGCAGGTCTGACCGCAAGGTGAATGTCCGCCAAGTCGGCCGTCTGGGTCCGCTTGGGGTCGATAACGATCAGCGTTCGGTCGGGGTTCTTGGCGATGTCACGAAGGGTCGCTCGGGCACGGCTGATACCGTGGGACTGCCAGGGATTTTTGCCCAAAAAGATGACGACTTGCGCATGTTCAAAGTCACCGTGATTCCAGCCGCCCAACATCCGGTCAGCCACCCAAAATTCGCCGGTTTTTTCCTGGGCGAGCGCATTGGACCGATAGCGGACGCCCAATGGCTGGATAACGGTACGCGAATAGCCTCCACCCAGATGATTTCCCTGACCACCGCCGCCATAGAAAAATATTTTGTCGCCGCCAAAGTCGTTTTTGACCGCCTCTAGCTTGGCTGCGATCTCGCCGAGTGCAGTATCCCAGTCCACGGCATCATAACCACCGCTGGCGTTTCGGCGCATGGGGCTAAGCAGCCTATCTGCACGATTCTGATAGTAGTTGAGGCGTGAGGCCTTGTTGCACAGATAGCCCTGTGAAATGGGATGGTCATCATCGCCCTTGATGCGCACGATTTCTGTCTGCTGCTCATCGAGCTGCACCTTAATGCCGCAATTTTGCGAGCAAAGAATGCATGCACTGGTCTGCCACGCGGTTGGCGCTTCACTCATGGTACGGTGCCTCACCTAAGTTTTGAGTCTCTGCACGGGAATACTCCGACAATCGTGGCGCATTGGGAAGAGGCGCCCGGAGAACCCGTATGAGATCAGAAACAGAGAGGTAGAACTCCTAGGGTGATAGATAACCCCAACGGATGATGATGTTCTTTGCGCGCTCGCTCCGCAGGTAGTCGGCAAAGGCTCGGCTGGCTTCTGGATTGCGCCCGGACAACAGGATCGAGGCGTTCTGTAAAATCGGGGTATGCAGGCGCGTCGGCAGCGGGAGAACATCAGACGCGCATCGGTCGTCCGGATCCCTGTTGTTCAGCAGGGCGTTCAACTGGGCGCGGGCAATGAGACCTGCATCTGCATTGCCGGTGGCGACCATGGAGAACGTCTGACCAATGTTTTCTGCGCGCACGATGCGCCCCTCGAGTTCTGACGAGAGCCCCAGCTGATCAATGGCCTGACGGGCAGCCATGCCATATGGCGCGAGTTCAGGTACCGCCACGGCGATGCGTTCACTCTGGGAAAGCCACGCCGTTATTTGTTCCTCAGCCGGGGGACGGCCTAGTGTTGCTTGATCGACCAAGGCGCAGGGGGTGCGTTCATTTGGCCGCCACAGCACAAGTTGGCCCACCGCGTAGGTAAAGGGACGCTGGCTCAAGCCCTCTGCATGCAGGCGCTGAGGTCTAACGTGGTCTGCAGCCAGCAATAGATCAAACGGCGCGCCCTGTTTGATCTGTGCATAAAGCTTGCCCGTGGAGGCAGCACTCAGGGTAATAGGGTGAGTGCTTACGCTAGCGTAATCCTCGACCAGAACCCTCAGCGTGGGTACGAAATTACTGGCTACGGCAATGCGGAGTGCATCCGGCGCGGACCTGGTGGTGCCCGGCCAAACTGTCAGGGTGGCCAGGGCCAGGGCTAGGAAAGCGGCTCTAGTGAGGGTTCGTGGGCGAAGTTTCTGGGTTATCATCGCAAACTGGTGGACCTATATGAGGTTCAGGAGTGGGCACATCAAGGCAAGAAGCATTAAAGCGAACTAGCATAAGAGGGGAGAGCATATGGCTGAAGCACAGAACCAAGCAACCGGCGAAAAAGAAAAATCTATGCGCACGGTGGCGCTAACGGCCCTGGGTGGCACCAGTATCGAGTGGTATGACTTCTTCCTTTACGGCACGGCGGCAGCGCTGGTATTTCCCACCCTGTTTTTCCCGGAGGATATGCCGCGCTACGTCAGCCTCATTGCCTCCTTTGGCACCTTCGCCGTTGGCTTTATCGCGCGGCCCGTGGGCGGCATCCTCTTTGGTCACTTTGGTGATCGGGTGGGCCGTAAACGAGCCTTGGTGGTCGCCCTGACCTTGATGGGTGTTGCTACAACCTTGATCGGACTGCTGCCTGGCTACGCCCTTGTCGGTCCTCTGGCACCCATTCTGTTAATTGTGCTGCGGTTTGCTCAAGGGCTCGCGGTGGGCGGACAGTGGGGTGGTGCCATGCTGTTGGTGACGGAAAATGCGCCTCCGGAGCACCGAGGTTTTTATGGTGCCTTCGCCCAGGCCGGTGCGCCCGTTGGGTTGATTTTGGCCAACCTGGCCTTTCTCGCGGTCACCGGGGGTTTATCAGACGACGCCTTTATGGAGTGGGGATGGCGGGTGCCCTTCGTGGCCAGCATCATCTTGATCGGCCTCAGTCTCTACGTGCAGCTGCGCTTAGAAGATACCGAGGCGTTTCGCGAACTGGCAGCGGCGAGTGAGCCAACCGAGGCGAAACCACGCTCTCCAGTGCTTAAGGCGCTGACCACCTATCCAAGGGAAATCACCTTGGCCGCGGGCTCCTTTCTTGGGGTCCAAGTGACCTTCTATATCTGTGTCGCCTTTATCATTGCCTACGGGACCAACCCGGATGGCCTGGCCATCGATCGGTCGGATATGCTGTTCGCGGTGCTGCTGAGTACCATGTTTCAGATTCCTGGGGTGTTCTTTTTCGCTTCCTGGTCGGATCGTCATGGCCGGCGCGGCATTTACAAACTCGGGGCGATTCTGACCGGGCTCTGGGCCTTCCCTATGTTTATGCTGATAGATACGGGATCCATTGTGCTCATCACGCTTGGGCTCACCGTGGGACAGACCTGTATTAGTATGATGTACGGACCTCAAGCCGCGCTCCTGACGGAATTGTTCAGCACCGAGGTGCGTTATTCAGGGGCCTCTCTCGGGTATCAATTGGGTGCCATTGTCGGCGGTGGTTTCGCACCCATCATTGCCACCGCACTGTTGGCGGCGACGAATGAAAATTCAATGGCGGTGGCGGCCTATATCGCGCTAGCGAATTTGATCACCTGGATATCGATTTCTCTGTTAAAGGAAAATCATCAGGTGGACTTAGACACGGTCCGCTAGCGCGCGGTATAAGCGCTGGGGCAAAACAGGCTATCGCTCAGCGGGTATCCAGGAACCCCTGGCTGATGGCCTGATTACTCGTCCAGGCCTGTGGAGAGTACTTGCTTAGCCGTGACGACGGGTCGGGGCCGCCACATAGCCCCGGGTCCAGCGCGAATCAACCTGAGGTTCATCGGTTTGTGTACCGGTGTCGATGAGCCGACGAGATAGCCGCATAGCCCTCTCATCCTAAAAATTCGCCCGGTAGGGAATTAAATAGTCATCCCTTTGCGGAAACAATGCGAGCCTATCCCCCGAGCGTGCGGAAATTTTGTTCAGCGCTGGCGGCGCGGGTTCGGAGCATCATGTCACGGAAACTTTTTGAAGAGTGGATCCAGATCGGCTCTCTCACCCTGATCGAAGCAGATGGTCATAGCCTGACCTTTGGTCAAGGCGAACCTCATGGGGTTATGCAGCTGACTCATCCCCGATCGCTTCAGCGCATATTACGCAATCCACAAATGGCCCTGGGAGAGAACTATATGCAGGGGGGGTGGACGGTGCCCGAGGGTCAGTCTCTGCACGATTTGCTCACCGTGATTAGGCTGAATTTGGAGGAACACGTTCGGCGACCGGGGGTCTGGTCCGGCCTGTTATCCAATGCCCTTGGCTCCTGGAATTCCGTGGCCACCAGTCTCCGCAATGTGCGCGCCCACTACGACCTTGATGAGAACTTGTTTAGGGCCTTCTTGGACCAAGAGCTTCATTATTCCTGTGCCTATTTCACTAGACAGCGCATGACCCTGGAGCAGGCGCAGGAGGCCAAGTGCAGGCATATTGCCTCGAAGCTATTGGTCTCGCCCGGGCATCGCGTCCTAGACATTGGCAGCGGTTGGGGCAGCCTCGCGATCTATCTCGCCACCCATCACGATGTCACCGTGACGGGTCTGACGCTCTCTCAGGAACAACTTCGGGTGGCTAGGGCGCGGGCTGCGGCAGCAGGGCTTGAGGACCGAGTCCGCTTTGAATTGCAGGACTATCGCCAACATCGGGGTCAATATGACCGCGTTGTTTCAGTGGGGATGCTGGAGCATGTGGGCAAGCAGAATCTGGGGCAGTATTTCAGTGCCTTGCGGGCTTTTTTAGCGCCGGACGGGGTCGCTATGGTGCACTCTATAGCGAATATGCAGGCTGCGGGTCGAGTGAATCCTTGGATACGCCGCTATATTTTTCCCGGCGGCTATATCCCGGATCTGGTGGACCTGGCCGCATCAGTACGCGGCTCTCGACTCAGGCTCACCGATCTTGAGGTATGGCGGGATCACTATGCGCAAACTCTCAGCCACTGGTTTCAGCGGTTTCAATATCATCGGTCACGCTTTTTAGCGGAGCGAGGTGAGGCATTTTGTCGTATGTGGGAGTTTTACCTGGCGCTGAGTCAGACCGCCTTTGAAGTAGGCGGCCTGGCGGTTTATCAGCTGCAAATTACCTCAGAGCAGGCAAGTCCTGTTCCTGTCACCCGAGACTATCTCTATCGGTGAGTGCCTGGTGGTCACCGGCTGTAAAATCGTTTCAGCGGAACAAGCACTTGGCCTATCCTGGGCGTACACGAAGCGAAGGGATAACAATCTTGGCGTCAACTGCTCAACCCAAGGCGAAGCTTAGGGATATTTGGCCTTCGCTGATCAACCAAGCCGAGGGGCCCCCTCTGGATGAAGCCGGTTTCCATGGGCGCTGGGGGGATCAGGTGGCTGGCGAAACCGATCTTGCCCTCATGGCTGCCCGTGGTGGGGCCCTGGCCGACCGTCTGGCCTGGGTTTTCATTGCTGGATATCAGAGCGCTCTTCGTCATACCTTCGGGCCGATTTGTTCAGGCTGGATGGCCTATGCCGCATCCGAAGACCGAAAGCAGGTCCCCAGGCTTCCTGGCGTTTCCATTGAAAGGGCTGGATCAGATGGGCTGCTATCCGGCAATAAGACCTGGGTTGCCTGCTATCGGCACGTTGAGCAAATAATTATTAAGGTGGGGCAGGGGACTAAGGCCCAATATTTCTGCGTGCCTAGGGGTGCACCGGGGCTTACGCTGACAGGGAATACAGGTCGATTTCTGGCCGACATGGGTCAGGGGACGGCGAGCCTTCAGCAGGTGCTGGCCGGTTCTCCCCTGGACAGCGCAGAGGTCCACCAATTCAGATTGCGCGAGCCCCTCTATATCTATCTGGCCTTTTGTGCGTTTGCTGCCGTTCGGGGTAAAGGCATTGTCTCGCCGGAGCGCTGTTTAGAAACAGCCATCCCTATAAAGGGTCTGCTGGCTGAGCCGGTGGGTGCGGGGCTGGCGGCCGCAGATGCGGCCGTGCAGTCGCTGCTAGATCAGCTTGCCAGCGAGGCCGCCTTCCAGAGTGGGCCTGATTGGGAAGCAGATCAGCGTCTGATACGGATGTATTCACCGGGGCTGCAGTCGGGCTGACGCGCTCCCCAGGCCCAGGGTCGCGATCCTCCACAGCATTAGGAGACGACGACTCCACCATCGCAGGTAATGATATCGCCAACGGTGAACCCACAGGCGCGGGAGCTGAGGAATATGGCCAGTCCTGCGATGTCTTCTGGCGTGCCAACGCGTCCGCGCGGATTGCCTCGTCCCACAGCATCCCAATCGGTATTTTCCATGTCGCCACCTGCTCCAACGCCCGTGCTCAGCATATAGGTGGGGAAGGGGCCCGGCGCAATACCGTTCACCAAAATGTTTCGCTTGATGAGGTGGGCGGCGAGTACGCGGGTCAGATGATGGTCCGCTGACTTTGAGGGCCCATAGGAAAAATTCTCAAAAACCGGGGTTTTGATGCCGTCGATGGAGCCCACGTTGACGATATGCGACGGCGTTTCGTGATTGGATTTGGCCTCAAGTAGCGGCAGTAATTTTTGCGTCAGGAAAAATACGCCTTTTACATTGGTGTCCATGACCTTATCCCAGCCAATCTCAGGGAATTCCTCTAGCGGCGCGCCCCAGGCGACGCCTGCATTATTGACCAGAATATCTAGGTGAGACTCATGCTGGCTAAAGGCTTCGACAAAGGCCTCGATGCCCTCAATTTTTGACATATCAGCGGGCAGGGAGATGCACTCACCGCCATAGTTCTCCATCAGCCTTGCGGCGGTAGCGTCGCATACGTCAGCCTTTCTTGAGCTGATGTAGACCTTGGCCCCATTCGACAGGTAGCCTGCTGCAATCATTTCGCCAATGCCCCGTGAACCTCCGGTGACAATGGCTACCTTTCCCGCTACGGAAAATAAATCCTTCATCTATGTCTCTCCTGCTGGTTGCTGCTCTCTCGTCTGGCCAAGGCCACTTAAATTGCTCATCGGATTTTTCGAAATCTGGCGGTAAGCTTGATCTCCAGCGCGTATCATACCGAAAACAACAGGGAGAGCAGAATGAGCGAGCTCGATACCAGCAACGCAGCCTTGGTAGGGGAATGGCGCAAGCCACGTCAGATGCTTGGCGATCAGGAGTATGACGGTCATCTTTCCATTCACGATGACAAAATGGCGGAGGATCTTGGGTTTTCGGGGGCGCCTATCGAGGGTCCAACGCACTTTAGTCAGTTCGTGCCGATGCTGCATGAAGTCTTTGGTGATGTGTGGTTCGAAAGAGGCTGCATCAGCGCCCACTATCAGACCATGGTGGTTGAAGGAGAGTCCGTGCGCGCCATGGTCGGTGTTCGCGAAGAGGGCGCATCCAGCGTACGCATTGCCGCCGAAAAGGAAGACGGCAGTTCGGTGCTAATCGGCACGGCATCCATCGGACCCGATTATGGGGAAACTGAGCTAGAGACGCGCATGGCTCGACTTCGCCCCGCGGATCAGCTGGTGATCTTGAGCGATGTCGAGGTGGGCCAGCTGGGCGCTGGGAACCCCGAGTCAGCAAGCATGGGGCTGGATCAGAACATGGGCGAGATGTACCCCTTCACGCTGAACCAAAAGCTACAGAAAATTACTGAGCAGCATCCCTACTACGGCAGTGATAATCCCTGGGGTAGGCCGGTCATACCGCTAGAGATGATGAGCGTGCTCACTCAGTATACGAGCAAGAGCGCGGGGTTTCGTTCCCGGGGACCGGCGGTTGGTCTTTTTGCAGGACAGCAAATTAAGCTCATCAAGGGTCCGTTATTCGTTGACCAGGCCTTTCTTCTGGAGCGTGAGGTCATTGCCCTGAGCGAAAGCCGACGCACAGAATCTCTGTGGATGATGACCCGAGTCTATGATGCTGAAAGCAAGGCGCTGGTTGCAGAGGCCATTTTGAATTCGGCGACGCTGAAGGACTCCTATGCGCGTTACGCCGAAGACGCTGCGGCACTTGGCAAAGTGCTTGAGGGCTGACCCATGCCTAACCCTGCTCGACCCCTAACTCGTTTAGGTGGTCGGGCGCGCTGAGAACGATTTCGATCTGCCTTCTGACTCGCCCTGTCGTGTCTATGACCAAGTAGGCACGACGAACGGCTGTCCGGGTATTTTTGCGAGACCAGGGTACACGGGACCCAAAAAGCACGGGGATGCCGAAACTGTGCGGCACTGCTTCGCGGCCCTAAAAAACGCGACCTCTCCATCCCGCTCGGGGGTGGGGCTTAAGAAACATAGCCTCAAGCCCCTTCCACCAGCGCGAGGTCGTGAACGGGCCGCAGGTGCGGGCACCCACGATGGCATCCCTTTGATTCACCAACACGCTCCGTGTTTTTCTTCAAAGTGACCCGCTTTCCGCGCCGAATTGAGTGGCTTTCACGCTTCGGTTTCAGCCTGTCCCCGTGCCAGGGAATATCTGCTATAAGTACACGCCCTGGAGGTCCTCGGGCGGGTAACAGAAGGAGCAAGAATTATGTTGCAGTCGGTGCAGCTCGGTCGATCGGGATTGAGGGTTTCGTCTCTCTGTTTGGGCACCATGAACTTTGGCGTGCCTGGGCGAGGTCACCAAGGCGATTGGACGCTAACCCTTGAGGAAGCGCGGCCCATCTTTAAGGCCGCCATAGATAGCGGGCTCTTCTACTTTGACTGCGCGGACATTTATGGATTGGGTGCATCTGAGGAGGTTGTCGGCGCACTGCTACGAGAGCTGCTGCCCCGGGACGAGTACGTTTTAGCCACCAAGATTGCCATGCCCATGGGCCGCGGTGCGAACCAATGCGGGCTGTCGCGTAAGCACGTGCGCGAGGGCATCGATGCCTGTCTTCGCCGGTTGGGTCACGACTATATTGATCACCTCGTTATTCATCGCCACCCCGCCGGTATTCCGGGTTCTGCCTCGGCACCGATAGAGGAAACGCTCGAGGCCTTAAACGATGCGGTGAGAGCGGGAAAGGTTATCTATCTCGGAGCCTCTTCAATGTTCGCGTGGCAGTTCGCTGAACTGCAGCTCACCGCCGCTCAGCATGGCTGGACGCAATTCGTCTCCATGCAAAATCATTACAATCTGGTGTATCGCGAGGAAGAGCGCGAGATGAATCCCTACTGCGCGGCGACGGGCGTAGCGCTGACGCCTTGGTCACCCTTGGCTCGAGGAATACTCGCGGGTAGCTATCAGGGTGGCTTCAGCGGAGGTAGCACTCACCGATCGCAGGGGCGTGACCGGGCTCGCACGGAGTCGCTATACCAGGGCGATCATGTTTTTCCCGTTGCCGAGCGCGTAATAGAGGTTGCGGCGAAGTATGAGTGTACGCCGGCTCAAATCGCGGTGGCGTGGCTGATGGGCAAGGATGAAATTACAGCCCCCATCGTAGGCGTCTCTAAGGTTGCTCAGCTTGAGGAACTTGTCAGGGCTGCGCAAATTCAGCTGGATCCGGAAGACGTTCAATATCTTGAGGCGCTATACCGTCCGGTTGATAATCTCCTGTCTCTGGGCACATCTTGACGGCCACGGTGTCTGACTGGCCCCAGGGGACACACCGGATAGGAGGGAAGAATGCAAATCGAGGCCTGTGAGGCAAGTTTAGGGGCCGTAGTATCTGGCGTTGACCTCAACCACTTAGACAACTCGACTTGGCGCGACGTAGAGACGGCTTGGTACGAATTCGCGGTGCTTATTTTCCCTGGCCAAAACATCTCTCCGGCCCAGCATATTGCGCTCGGGGAGCGCATTGGACCCATCGAAGTTTTAGCCGGCGACCACAAATCCGTCACCCTCAGCAACCAGCGTGCCGACGGCAGCATCTTGGATGCGAGCAGTAATCACTTCCAAATTTTACGCGGCAACGAGGGGTGGCATACGGACAGCTCCTATATGCCGGTCTCGGCGCGAGCCTCCATTCTGGCTGCAGATGTAGTGCCTGACGCTGGGGGCGAGACTGAATGGGCAGATATGCGTGCCGCCTATGACAGCCTGGATGATGACCTGCAACGGCGGATAGCGAGCTTAGCCGCCTATCATTCGCTCTACCACTCTCAGGCCAAGATTGGTCATGCCGCCCCCACGGGCTCGAACTATGGATTGGGCGATCAGCCGCCTCCGCTTCGGCCCCTGGTCAAGGAGCATCCTGTTACCGGGCGCGTTTGTCTGTTTATCGGTCGTCACGCCTACGGCATCCCGGGCTTATCAGAACAGGCATCCGAGACGCTGCTGGCAACGCTGTTGGAGGCGGCCTGTCAGGCCCCTCGTGTGCTGGTCCATCGCTGGCAGGCAGGAGACGTTGTCATGTGGGATAACCGCTGCGTGCTGCACAGGGCGAGACCCTATGACTATACGCAGGCACGGGTGCTACGACACGTTCGGGTCAGCGGCGATGCCCGCACAGAAGCTGGCATCGTTGGCTGAGGCGTCTAGGCTTCAGGTCGGGCTAGGTGACCTTCTCGAGGGGTGGTAGGTTGAGCGCCTCGCGGTAGGTATTGTGATAGTGGTGGAGTGCGGGCTCATTGCGCCCGAAGATAAATTCTTTGATCACCCCGCTTTCAGCAGAACGCTGAGTGGTTTCCCCCATCAGATAATCCTCCTGCTCGATGGTGCTGGTGAAGATTTCCATGGTCGCTTCCAGGGAGGGCAGCTTTCGTTTCCCATTGTCAAAGTCATAGACGTTATCTGGGCTTGAGACATTATCGCTCTTGCTAGCTTCGTCGATGATCTCCTGGCTGAAATAGTGGCTGACGCGAGTACGGCAACGCCCGGGATTGGTGGCGTCGGGATAAATCTTGATAAGACTGGACGTATGGCCGCCGCCGGTTAGCTGGATATTGGGGAAGAGGTAGTAAATCCATCCGGTAGCAGCCTCATAGTGCCAGTCATCCTCCGGGAGCGATTTGAGCTGGTCAATGCCATGGTTGGCCCACACAAAGCGATGGTTACGACCAAACTCCTCGTAATGCAGGGCATCGCCCTGGAATAACTTACCCAGCGTATCCTTGTGCAAGCGCCCAAAGTGATAGGTTTCCCCGAAGGTGTCGTTGGCCAGCTTCCAGTTTAGTTTGTTCTCCAACAGGGACTCGCCCACATAGACCAGAGAATCAAAATTCCAGCCAGCGATTTCATCTCCCAGTTCGCCGAGCAGCGCAACGGGGTCCAGGTGGCCATCTGGCTGAGGATGAACCATCAGTAGGCCATGATGCTCAATGGCAGGCAGCTCCACCAGTCCATGACAGGACTTGTCAAAATCCCCGAAGTCGTGGGCGCGGGGAATATTGATCAACTCGCCTGAATTGGCATAGGTCCAATGATGGAACGGGCACATGAATTTGAAGCGTTTGCCGCGCCCCTCTTCGGCGAGTCGAACACCACGATGGCGACAGCTATTGACGAAAGCCCGGAATTCACCCTGCTTATCCCGGGTAGCCAAAACCGGAACCCCAAAGTCGTCCACGGTGATATAGGCGCCAGGTTCAGGTAGGGCGCCGCTGAGGCCAATAACCTGGGGGTGTTCCTTAAAAAAACGTTCCCACTCCAGCTCGGCGAGCTCCTTGTCGGCGTAGGCCTTTGCCGGGTTGCGGTACTGGACGCCTGCATCGATGTTGACCTTCTCGTCCAGCTGTCTCATCAATTCCTTGATGATCGTGATCTGTTTTTTTCTTTGCATAGCCGTTCTCGTATCTGTGACTGAGCGCAACGATTGAGTTTGGGTTCAGCTCATGACCGCCAAAAGCAGTACCCCGCCCAGTGTGCCAACGAAGGCCGCTTGTTGAAAGTGCCGGGGCGTCAGCTTCTTAAGCATTTCCAGCGGGTCTGTGCCAGTCAAGGTTTGGCGCAAAATGCCGGTCTCGATAACCGTCGCAAAGAGGATGAAACCCAGAACAGCACTGACCAAGGTGACCTGTCCGAGGCTATCAAAGGGCAGTGCCAGAACCAGCAGCAGCAACAGCGCCCAATGCATAATCCATCCGCCAAAGCTCATGCTGTGAAACTGACGTTGGTCGTTGGCCTTGAAGTCGAAATTGAAGCGAAAGAACGAAAAGCCCGTGGGCTGTATGCGCGTCGTTTGTGCTCGGGAAACCCTTGCTCCGAGGTAGTGGCCCCATTCATGAAACAGCGCGCCGAGGACATAGCCAGCAAAAATGGCGTTGGCCATGCTAACGGCTAGGGCTAGACCAATGCCCGAGATCAGGTACCAGGTGTCCGCCGCAGCCCAAATGGAAATGCTGGCTAACGCTGTCGCCAAATCCCTTGCTAAGAGCGGGAATAGGCCAGGTTGTTGCGCTGGGGCGCTGGACTGGCTTGAGGTATTACTATGCTGCATGGGTCAGGCATTCCTGTTTTTTGAAAATCTTAGGCTACCCATCGTCCAAGGTCAGCTCAGCACGACCAAGACCAAGGCTAAAGTCCCCGAAGAACTGCCCCGGTCGAAAGGGCTCCTTGGCGTAGGCACCTGTAATAACGTGCTGGCCAGGGGTGAGCGCCTGGCCAAAATCATGCAGTCGCCGGGCAAGGGTCGCCAGAGATGCATAGTGATCGTCCATATGTCCCGCACTGGCAACGGTGTCCAAAATCTGGTCGCCATCTTCGGTAGCGCATCCCAGCGTAACCTCAAGTTCCGCCAGTTCGCCGTCAAGGGTGTCCGGGGCAATGCCTTCGCCACCGACCACGCCCCAGTTTGACAGGTTGTCGGCAATGCGAAGCCCGGCTGAGGCGTCTGCAGGTAATCGTTTTTGATTGATCTCGAAGCCTGGGGCCAGAGTCGCCACTGCCGCTCTCGCGCTTTCCCGTGAGGCGTCTTGCCCCAGCCCCTGGGCCAGGGTGATAAACAGCTCATTTTCTACCCCACCGGTGAACAGGGCGCTGCGAGGTAGCCGGGCTCCGCTTGCAAAGCAGCGGCTCTTGAGGATGAAGCCAAAAGGCCTGAGCCCCGGTCCAAGGGCGTCTCGCGACGCGCCTGACGTCATGCCAATTTTCCACCCCGCAAGCTCCTCACCCTCATTCAGCCAGCGCTCGAGCAACTGCAGCTGAAGTCTCTGGCCAGCATCCGGGTCCGGGGTGGGATATTCGAATAGGGGTGCTGGGTCGGTGTCCGGATGTTGGTGGAGGTGCCAAAGAGCATCCAATAAATTTTGCATGAAAGGTCTCTCGATCTGAAAAAAAGGCTCATACGTCGGACACTCATCTTAGGGCTGGTGGTAAGGAATCACCATCTAATTGGGTGAGGTTGGCAAAAGTTTGTGCGCGGGTCGGCGATCTGCGGCCTCTCCCGATACGGTGAATCATGCCGATGATCGTGCGAGTGGCCCTAGGCCGAGACTAAGTGTGAGGACCAAGAGATGATCTATACGTTACCGGGCCGACTTATTTTTGCGGCAGCAACGCTGCTGCTGGTGTTTTGGCTTTTTTGGCGAAGCTGCCCCTGCGAGCTTGTGGCGGGTCCGGCCTTGCCGGGTCCGGTGAATACCGAGCAGATTGCGGACTGGGGCTTTGCCAACACTGCCGGGGTGTGCCAACTGGAGGTAGGTCGCTGGATACCGCTGTCAGTTAACCTGGGCTGTATGGCGGACGCTCAAGGGCACCTGTACATCAGCTGCTGGGTCTGTGAGAGGACGTACTAGTCAGCGCGGGCGCTGAGAGATCCCGATGCGCGCATCCGCATCGCTGGGCAGGTCTATCCTGTACGGCTGCGTCGCGTAACAGACCCAAACATCCTCGATCAAGCCTGGCAGGCTCGCACGGACAAAACAGGATTTGGCCGAGGGGAAACGCGACCAGACCATTGGTGGTCCTTTGTTGCGACCTCGCGTGGTTAGGCGACCCCAAAAACGCTAAGTAGGCTCGTGAAACATAGAGGTACGTCCCGCGTCCACGACTAGGTCGTGACAGTTGACGAAACGGCCCGCATCGCTAGCCAGGTATAGGGCCGCCTCGGCAATATCCCGCGCTTCTCCCGTCTTGCCTAGGGGCACGGATTTAGCCAGATTTTGCTCCAGCTTAGCCATTTTGCGGGCGTTGTCCTCGTCAGATAGGGTGTTTGCCCTGGCGGATCCGCCCCAAAAGATAGGCGTGGCGATGGCCCCGGGAGAAATCGAGTTGACGCGGATGTTGAATGGCCCAAGCTCGATCCCCGCCATTCGCGTGTAATGCGTCACGCCTGCCTTGAGGGCTGAATAGAGTGGATCACCCTGGCGATACCTCAACCCTGCGATGCTGGAGTTGTTGATGATGCAACCTCCCCCGCTGGCCTTCATGGGCTCGATGGCGTAGCGGGTGCCGAGCACGACGCTGGAGAACAGCAGCTTGACGCCATAGTCAATGTGGGCCTGGCTCAGGGCATCAATGGGTGCCCCAACGGGACCGCCTGCGTTGTTAAATAGGATATCTAGTTTGCCCATTTCACTGCAGGTAAAGGCCACGGTGTCACGGATCGCCTCTTCGTCGGTGATATCTGCCTCGAAGTAGCGGGCCTTGTTTCCGAGTTCTGCAACCAGCGCCTGTCCTTTTTCGACTGACCGCCCGGAGATAACAACTTGGGCCCCCTCCTGAATGAATAAGGCTGCCGTGGCTGCCCCAATACCGCTGGTGCCGCCGGTGATGAGCGCCACCCGACCCTGCAATCGTCCCGTCATATCATTCCCCTTCCTGCACACTGATTTCCCTGCGGTGTAGTCGCAGAGCCGCCAGTCTACGGGTTCCGCGTGTGGCTCGGTAGTTCAAGGGTTCCTCGAGCAGCCTCTAAATCGTCATTGCATCTGCCCTAGCCCCTTGGCAGTCTGTACCGGCGAGGGGGAATGCTGGCCTGGGCATTGAGGTGCTGACTCGCAGGTTAGGAGGGTCGCGCAGAGTCAAGGGGAGAGAACCTGTGTCAGATGCAAAGCAGCTTACCAAGCAAGTGCCGGTATGGAGCAAAGTAGCCTACGGATTCGGGTCCGTCGCCTACGGCGTCAAAGACAACGGCTTTAACTATTTCTTCCTGATTTTTTACAGTCAGGTCATGGGCGTCGACGCTTACCTTGTGGCGCTCGCGCTTATGATCGCCATGGGCGTAGATGCGCTAAGCGACCCCCTGATCGGGTATTTTTCCGATAACACTCGCTCCCGCTGGGGCCGGCGGCACCCCTATATGTACTTTGCCGCGATTCCTGTTTCCATAGCCTATTACTTGATGTGGAACCCACCGGGGTCACTGGAGGGCAATGATCTTTTTCCCTTTATCGTGACCGTGGCTATTTTAGTTAGAACGCTGATCACCCTGTACGAGATTCCCAGCTCGGCTCTCGTGGCTGAGATGACCGATGACTATGATGAGCGGACGAGCATGCTCAGCTATCGATACTTTTTCGGCTGGACGGGGGGAACCATCATGAGCGCCCTTGCCCTCGCCTTTCTGCTGGTGCCCACGGAGGAGATCAAGGACGGGATGTTTAATGTGGCCGGCCACGGGCAAGTCGGGTTTGTGGCAGCCTGCGTCATCTTTACCGCCATTATATGTTCGGCTCTGGGGACACATCGCCAGATTCCAAACCTTAACCCGCCGCCCCCAAAGCGAAAGATGACGATTAAGCGCATTTACGGGGAAATTTTTGAAACCCTGGCCACAGGCTCCTTTGCGGCGTTATTTGTCTCCGCTCTATTTGGTTCCATAGCCACAGGCGTTGCCGCAGGCCTCAGCTACTACATCTCTACCTTTTATTGGGAATTCACCACGCAGGAAATCGGAATTTTATCCATCACCGTGGTTTTGTCCGCGCTGATTGGGTTCTTGCTTGCCCCCATCGTTTCGCGAAAAATTGGAAAGCGAAAGGGGGCCATGGCCGTGGGCATTCTGGCCTTTACCATCAACCCCTTACCCATTGTGTTGCGCATGCTGGGGTGGATGCCAGAAAACGGGGACCCCATGCTGTTCCCCATCATATTGATCGTTAACACCCTGGATGTGGGGCTGATCGTCACCTATCAGATTTTGGCCGCGTCCATGATCGCCGATCTGGTGGAGGACAGTGAAATTCGAACGGCCAGAAGATCAGAGGGTGTGTTTTTCGCCTCGGTCACCTTTGTACGTAAAGTCGTTCAAGGATTTGGCGCCATGATGGCCGCAACCATTCTGACGCTTTCTGAATTTCCCGTGGGCGCAACGCCAGGCACAGTACCTGAGGAAGCGCTAATCACCTTTGCCCTGTACTACGTCCCTACCGTCTTTACCGTGTGGATGCTGATGATCTTTAGTATTTCTTTTTATCAGGTTGATCGCGAAAAGCATCAGCAGAATTTGGAGAGCCTGGGGCGTCGGTAATGGCGCGCGGGCGACCACGGCAGGAGGCCGCCAATCCAGAGCTTTGCGTCCCCAGGGTGGGGTGCCGGGGTCTGCAGCAGGGCCAAAAATATCCTGGCAGTCCACGAAAAGGCCCGATCATTCACGGGTTAGGCAAGGATTGGGCTTATTCGTTTAAACAGATATTCATATTTGGAGCGTAGCGTTTAGAGGGCGTTTCGCGGCCGCGCCCACGGCCCCGGTCAGAGAGGGATAAGTATGAATTTTCAGGCGGATGGTGAAACCATCCTGATCGTCTGTACCGGCAATTCTTGCCGCTCCATCATGGCCGAGGCCATGATTAATCAGCTGGCTGCTGGCCGCCTGAGCGCCTTCAGCGCCGGTAGTGCGCCCACTGGCGTTGTCCACCCAGATGCCATTCGATGCCTACAGCGCCATGGCTACGACGTTCAGCTCCCCAGAAGCAAATCCTGGGACGAATTTCGCGGCACGGCCTTTGACTACCTGGTCACCGTTTGCGATGGGGCTGCGGGGGAAGTCTGTCCCGTCATCTGCACAGAGACGAAGCGGCTGCACTGGAGTATTCCTGATCCTGCCCAGGCCCAGGGTTCTGCACAGGAGCTGGACTGCGTTTTTGACGGCGCATTGAGGCTACTCGAGGGCCATATTGAGAGCTTCTTGAGAGTCAGTTAGCCCTCTGTTTGAAAAGACGCTAATTCGGTAGCTCTGCCTGGTTGAGCTGCTGATGAAACGGATCGTCCTCAGCCTCACGGTGCCATTGATACTCGGTATAGCGAGCGACCCGGTCGGCCCTCGCCGCACCGAAAAGACGCTCAATGATAGCGAGGGCCATATCGGTGCCTGCGGAGACCCCTGAGGAGGTGACGTATTGGCCCGCGTCCACCCACCGAGCGGTGGTGATCCAATCTACTGCGTCACTTTGGTTTTTAGCCAGATCAAAGAACATTTTATTGGAGGTGGCTGAGAGACCATCTAATAGGCCCGCCCTGGCTAATAAAGCAGAACCCGAACAAACGCTCATGGTGATTTGGGTCGTCGGGCAGCGAGATTGCAAAAAGGCGATCATCGCTTGGTTGTCGAGTTCTGGAAGAGTACCGATGCCCCCTGGAACCAGGATCAGGTCAAGGTCGGGCGCATTTTCAAAGGACCACTCTGCCAGGGTAGCAGGCCCAGAATAGGCTCGGATCGGACCCTCTTGTTCCGCCACCGTGGTAATGCGGAGGTCGTCTCCCAGGCTCCCAAACATCTCCAGCGGACCGTAGACGTCCAGCATTTCAAAGTCTGGATACAAAATAGTGCCTAAGCGCATGATCGTTCTCTTTAGGAGGGCGCTCCGGCCGCCCAGGTCTTGCTTTCGCGTCGAATGAGATCTACGGCAGTCTCTAGCGCGGCCGTGCGATCACGCCAATTTTCCCCGGCGGTGGCGAGCCTAAAGGTATCGACGCCCGCATCCCGGAAAGCCCTTAATCGGGCTTTGACCATATCCTCAGTGCCGATCAGATTGGTCAGCAGCACAAGCTCTTCAGGCACCCGCTTTACGGCCTGTTCCCGTTTGCCGTCAATCCAGAGCTGCTGTACCGCCTTGGCGTCGTCTTCATAGCCCGCGCGGCAGTAGGCGTCGTTGTAGAAGTTGGTCTTGGCTGACCCCATGCCGCCAAGGGTAAAGGCCATTGCGGGCTTACGTTCTGCAATCAGGCGCTCTACATCCTCGCTAATCTCGAAGTAGCCTCCGGTCTGGATATCGATATCGTCCAGCGTGCGCCCGGCCTGGTCGGCCCCGATCTTCAGATCATCGAGAAACACCTGGCCCTGTTCGGGAAGAAAGCAGGTGCCCAGCCATCCATCTGCGATTTCGCCGGTCATTTGCAGAGACTTGGGTCCTAGGGTTGCCAGGTAGATGGGCAGATTGGGTCGCGGTGGCTGGGATAGGCGGATGGCCTTACCTTCACCCCCGGGGCGGGGTAACGTGTAGTGCGCCCCAGAAAACTGTAGTTTTTCTCCTGCCAAGGCCTGGCGCAACACCTGCACGCACTCGCGCATGCGCGATAGCGGCTTAGCGAAGGCGGCTCCGTGAAGGCCCTCGACTACCTGGGGGCCGCTTACCCCAAGGCCTAGATTAAAGCGGCCCCGGGATACGGTATCCAAACTCTGGGCGGTCATTGCGATCATAGAGGGAACGCGAGCGCTAATTTGTAGAATGCCGGTCCCCAGGCGAATGTTCTGAGTCTGCCCGGCGAGATAGGCCAGCGGCACGATGGCATCCATGCCCCATGCTTCCGCAGACCAGGCTTCATCTACGCCCATTTGATCCGCGGCCTGGGTATAGGCAACCAGTTGTTCCCAATCTTCGCCGTTGTAGTAGGCCGATCCGATTGAAATTGAAATCCGCATGTGAGCTTCTCCACCCAATGTTGGCCGCGGGTTAGGGGTGTTTCCCACAGCCCGCGTCTGTGGGTCAGAAAGGTGGGCTGGGAGGATATTGTTGTCAAGGTCCGCGCCGGGCTCCTGATGCGCGTTGTTGGGGGCTCAAAACTCCAGGCGGGTTTCGTTAAGCCGTTTGCGCCGTTTCTCGCTGGCTGTCGCCCTGACCTCGACGCGTCTGTTGGTTTGTATCCGTAAATCTTCGCCAGGCAGTAGCGGTTGGCTTTGGCCAAAGCTCCGTACCGTGAACTGCTCAGGCGACAGGGTGGTTGCTTCGGTAAGCTGGGCAGCAATTTTCTTGGCTCGTTTTTCGGCAAGATGCCGGTTGTAACCGTCTTCTCCACTGCTGTCGGTGTGGCCCTCGATGCTTACGTGAGCGTCCGGGTAGCGTTGGGTAAAGGCCGAGATCGCCTCAATTTTCATGCGGTGTTCCGGTCGAGGGTAGGACGAGTTGTGGTCGAACTCGAAGATTCGAATCAGCTCCATGGGCGTCGTTACCTCGATGTAGCAACCCTCCCTGTCAATACCCCTAGAGGGGTCCTCCGTCCTCAGGCATTGGTCGTCGGCGTCCCGAAATTTGTCATGATCGCTGTCCACCGGCTGAGATGGGGGTACAGTGCTCTTAGCCACAGGGGGCGTTGCTGACGCCACCTGAGTCGCCGACCCCAACTGAAAAGTGCGCCTCGAAAGTCGAGTTTGCCCGGGTGGAGTGAATACATGATGCAGGCCGAGCGCCAGGGTTGCATTGACAGTATTGGACTCCCGACCATCAAAGACTCTTACCTCGGTCCTGACGCTGGTATTTTTCAGCCACCGCCACTTTAGCCCAAGCCCAGCGTTGACCTGCATTTCAGTCTCTTGGCGCCCATCCGAAAAGTCGAAGGTGCCCTCACCCCCGCCCAGAGTGAAATAGGGTTGAAAGGAGTCGGTCTCTGCGAAATGCAGCAGGACGCCCGCATGCCACTGGCGCACATCCACATCACCAAGGCCATTGCCGGTCTCGCTATTGCTCCACAGGACAGAGGTCTCTAGGGCCAGGGGGCTATTAAAGCGATATCCGATGGCGATGCCGTAGTTGCTGGCCAGGTCCAGATCACTGGCCGCGTTAAAGTCTGTGATCCCGCCCGCGTGGGGGTAAACGGTTGGGCCTTGGGGGTTATTTTGCCCTAGCGCCTCGGTGGACAGCATGATTGCAATGAGCGACAACATCAGGCGATGCCTTGGCAAGAGTCTTCTCCCAACAGTGGTCAGGGTAAATCTATCTATGAGCCTCGAGAAAGCTATAAAGACGGTACGAGCGGCGGGTTAAAGCGGACGAGAGATCCTATTGGATTCTCATCCGCGCCGAGTAAGGCCCTGGGCTAAGCCCTAGTCAGGAAGTCCCAGAACACGCTTCGCGATGATGTTCTGCTGCACTTCATTAGTCCCGCCGTAAATGGTGATCGCCCGATCGCGCAACCAACCGCGGGTCGCATCCAGCTCTTCCTCGGAGAATTCGTCGCTTTCCCAGACCAGGCCCGCAGTGCCGCGCAGCCGGGATTTTAGCTCTGAACCTGATCGAGTAAGCGAGGAGCCTACCAGCTTGAAGATAGACGTCGCCGCACCGGGTGCACCGGACGACCTGCTCTCTTCCACCACGCGCATGGTTGTTAGAGACAGGGCGCGTTCGTTCATGACCTGGGTCAGAACCTCTTCACGCGCTATCGGGTCAAGAATCCTGCCGTTTGCGGCCTCGCCCGCATACTGCTTGGCGATCTTTGCGTAGACATTGACCTTGGCTGCCTTGGGCGCGTCGTTCTTAGCCTTTTTAGGCCTGCTGCGTGCGGTGGAATTGCGTTCATACTGCAGCAGTCTTTTGCCAACGCTCCATCCCTTGTTAAGTTCGCCGATCAAGTCTTCGCGTTTGGCGATGGCGTTATCGAAAAAGGTTTCGCAGAAAGGGGAGCTGCCAGAAATCAGCTTGATCGGTTTGACGGTGACGCCGGGTTGATCCATCGGCAACAGCACGAAGCTAATGCCCTCATGCTTGGGGGCGTCGGGGTCCGTTCGAACTAGCGCAAACATCCAGTTGGCATACTGAGCGCCACTGGTCCAAACTTTTTGGCCGTTGATAAGAAACTGATCACCGTTGAGGACGGCCTTGGTCTGCAAGCTCGCCAGGTCGGACCCGGCCCCAGGTTCCGAGTAACCCTGACACCATTGGGCTTCACCGGTCACAATTTTCGGAATATGACGCTGTCGCTGTTCCTCGGTCCCAAGTTCCAGGATCGTTGGCCCGATCATCGCGAGGCCCATCCCCGTCGCCGGGGGGAGCGCCTTGATGCGCAACATCTCTTCCGAAAGCACTCGGTGTTGATCTGGGTCCAACCCGCCGCCGCCGTATTCCGTAGGCCACACAGGAGCCGTCCAGCCCCTGGCCGCTGCCCTATCTCGCCATTCTACGGCGTCATCGCTGCGATAAAGCTCGTAGGCGTCTTCAAAGTGAACGGCCCCGAGACGCATTGCTTTGGGGCAGTTGCTTTCCAGCCAGTCTCTGGCCTCTTCTCTAAACGTCGTCAAATCCATCGGTAGTTCCCCAGGACAAAGGGGGCAGTATGCTGCGCCAAAAGTTCCTTGCCAACGCTTTTTGGGTGAGGATGCATGCCCAGGCGGCCCGTAGAGCCTGGGTCCAATGAAAGTCTAATTACCCTAGTTCAGGACATTTGCTCTGGCCATAAAGGTCAGCACAGCGGCCTGCAGACGATAGATTTTATTCCGGACATGGAGGGATTCTGGAAGATAGGTCGGGGGGTCCGAGGTCAGGTTGCGAATACGCAGGCTGCAGTCTAGGTTGCGACACAGATAGTTGCCAATGTTGCGCCGGCCGTCGCTGCCCAACACCGTGGTCGTAAACAGGGCGGTCCCGCGGCCACGATAGACGTGATGACACCACGAGCACATCTGGGTTCTCGGTGGGCCTTCGGTAGCCAGGGCTCGACGCAGTCGAATGGCTTTCAACTCCATCCCTACCTCCATTACCACATAGGCGGTGTGGCCTGAGGGGTGCACCCAGCCAAGGTAATCCAGTACGCCCCAATCCACAGAGGAAAGGTCGGGCAGGCCCAACTCAGAGTGAGTCGCTGCTCGATAAAGGGATTTGATGTCTTGAGCAATCAGTGGACGCATCGTTCTTATCTGCCGGTAACAGGCTTAGTGTGCATCGACTTAGGTGTGAAGTCAGCCCAAGGTCCGAGTAGAGACAGCGTCTCCGGTATCGCCTATTCTCTAATTTTCAACTGGAGAAGAGCTATGTCTAACTTACCTGCTTCGGGGCGTCAGCTGCGTTCCTGCGTGACCGCGACGGGAGAACTACAGCTAACCCTGGTGGATGTCCCTGTTGAGGCCCCAGGAGAGGGGCAAGTTGTGGTTCGCGTTGAGGCTTCCCCAATCAACCCCTCGGACCTTGGGCTGCTGCTGGGCCTTGCAGATCTTGACACTGCGCGCTCGGTGGGCGACGACCAATCGCCAGCCATCGTAGCGGATATACCCGAGCAAATCCTTCCGCATTTGGGCGCTCGGTTTGACCAATCCATGCCCGTAGGCAACGAGGGAGGTGGCGTGGTGGTCGCAGCCGGATCGGGGGGTGCCGCCCAGGCCCTGCTGGGGAAAACCGTTGGTATTCTTGGCGGCGCCATGTACGGAGAATACCGAACGCTTTCCGTTGCTCAGTGTTTGCCCATGAATGAGGGCGTCACGTCACGAGAGAGTGCTTCTTGCTTCGTCAATCCGCTCACTGCGCTGGGCATGGTTGAGACCATGCGGCAGGAAGGGTTTAAAGCACTCATCCATACTGCGGCAGCCTCTAATCTGGGGCAGATGCTGCAAAAAATTTGCCTGGCTGACGAGGTTCCGCTGATCAATATCGTGAGAAAGCCAGAGCAGGCCGCGCTCCTGCGTGGCATTGGGGCGGTACACGTCTGCGACAGCAGCGAGCCTAACTTTGCCCAGGATCTCAAGCAGGCCATCTTGGAAACCGGCGCCTATCTGGCCTTCGACGCCACCGGCGGCGGTACGCTGGCGAATCAAATTCTGCAGGCCATGGAGGCGGCGGCGAATGAGTCCGAAGCCGAGTACAGTCGCTATGGCTCAACGCAGCACAAGCAGGTTTATATCTATGGTGGCCTCGAACGCTCTGCGACAACGCTGACCCGAAGCTACGGGATGCAGTGGGGCGTGGGCGGGTGGCTGTTAACACCCTTCCTGCAGAAGATTGGTCGTGAACGGGCGGGTGAGCTTCGTCAGCGCGTGGCAGATGAGATTCGCACGACCTTTGCCAGCGACTACGCCAAAGAGATCTCTCTGACGGAGGCGCTGGACCTAGATATTTTGCGTGCCTATGCCCAGCAGGCGACAGGGCAGAAATATTTGATCAATCCCAGCCTCTCGTAATGCCTGGGCAGAGGGAGGCCGGCACAATCGGCTAGGGGTCGGCGCAGGCGTCCAGTGCTATCGCATGGCTGTTGCAACGTGCTGCGTGATCATAAATTTGAGAGACCGGCTGCTTAAGAAAGCCATGGACCTGAGAGCGCACGGTCTCGGGGTCGCCTACCGCTGGGGCCGGACTGACCTGCTGCAGTAAGGCGCGCTCTGTGTCGCAGAGCCGGGCGAGCAGGTCCTCCTCAGGTTGCGGCAGCGGCCCGGGTCTGCGCTGACGCAGGTTGAGAAAAGCCCTCAGTCCTGAGCTTCTCAAATAGTCCGCTTCGCTACTCGCTGCGGCGGCACACATGTTGTAGCCGATCATGACCTAGGGCGCCGATAGCTGATCAAAGGGCTCAAATTCTGATCGAGAAAGGTTGATGGCGCGCATCATGGCATCCGGCGCGAAGTGGGCGGCAAAGGCGAAAAGCAGCCCCAAAATGGCCGCTAACTGTGCGCCAAACAAACTGGAGCCGAGAAAAAAGAGAGGTACTTCTGTGCCCTGCCTAGGGATAGCCGCGACGCCTTGTTGTGCAGGGCTGGCGCTGCTCAGATAGTGCTTAAGCTCGATCATGTCCTGTGGAAATTGGTTCGGGCCGCTGTTTAGGGTTCGACGCAGGGCCTGGGTCGTTAAACCATCCGTGCCCGGGGCTCTGCCCAGTCCCAAATCAATCCGACCAGGGTACAGGGAGGCCAGGGTGCCGAACTGCTCAGCGACCATGAGGGGTGCAGGATTGGGAAGCATCATGCCTCCAGCATCCACCCGAATGCGCTAGGTGCCGCCCGCGATGTGGCGAATAGGTACGGCGGTCGCCGAGCTGCCCTCATTTATGGGCGACAAGTCTAAAACTGAGAACTCGGTCATAGATAAGGGCCGAAAAAGAGACTAGGTTGCCATATCGGATGCCTGTTCTCCTGCGGTTCCTGCTGCCGAATCCGTTATGGACACTAAGATGAGACGAGGCGTTGTGAGTTAACTAGAACGCATGCTGGCGAACTGGCCTGAAGGGGCGGCACAAACCCAGCATCGATTGAACCGGAGGGTGAGGACGTGAAACCTAATTTTTTCAGAGAACTATGGGTAAGCCTGATGCTGATGATCGGGCTAAT